>Ga0164318_10001394_pt1 | contig 21396 bp, 14 predicted proteins | sample GuaBasSedimGuay9_FD_113734 | JGI IMG/M metagenome (GOLD analysis project Ga0164318, IMG submission 113734) | Subseafloor sediment microbial communities from Guaymas Basin, Gulf of California, Mexico - Guay9, Core 4571-4, 0-3 cm | ecosystem: Environmental > Aquatic > Marine > Hydrothermal vents... | reverse complement strand
GGTCTGCTTTCTCCCCATCCTTTAATCCTAAAAAGAATACCTCTTACATTCTCCTTCTCAATAAGCCATCTCTTAACTGAATTAGCCCTTTTCAAGGAGAGACGTAAATTATATTTTGCACTCCCTTTGGAATCGGTATGCCCTTCAATAAGAACACTTTTTGGATGATATGCCTTGATTACCTTAGCAACCTTACTCAAGGATTCCCTTGCATCTGGACGAATATTATATTTATCAAAATCAAACAGAATATCACTTGGAAGCTCTATTTTTATCTCTCGCTTTGTAACTTTTGCATTAAGTTCTTTTAGAATCCCTTGAACACCAGCTACCTTCCCAGAAAACCCTGTCCCACCTCCAACAATTCCCTTTGGGAACCCAATAATATCAACTACACCTCCTTTTATTGTTACAGCACTTCCTTTTATTGTCACAGCACCTCTTTTAGCTCCTAATTTCTTTAACGATTCCAAAGCAGCACTCGTAACCTGTGAGGAGTCAGAAACCAGTTTCCCATAATTTGAGCCTCCCCATAAACTAAAAGGATACAAAAGAGAAAAAATAAAGAAAAACAAACAAGTTATCCTTATTTTCATATTTAATAGCTCCTATTTATATTTTTTTATAGGGATATCCTCAAATGGTGTGCAACCCGGGATAACAAAAGTTATTTCATTTACTTCAGGGGATGGCGCTGGAAATTTATACCATGTTATAATGCTACTTTTAGGCGATATACGATATGAATCTCCTGAAAATATGAGAGCACCAGTAGAATCCTTTAGCATAAAATATTTCTTCCGATTCAAGTCATCAATTAGATAAATTGATATATCGGGTGTGTTCCAGTAAATATTTGCAGTTTTTGAAGATGTATTTTTCATTCTCATCTTAATAGTAAGTATGCCTCTTTTCTGTTTACATTGAATCAACTCAAAGACAACACCAGGTATATTTGTCTCTTGTGATTGGATGACAGAGCTACTCTGTGCATACGTTGAGGAAACCATAAATGGCAAAACAAATAGTAAGCATGAAACAGTGAAGGTTACAAGGACAAAAAACAACAAACTCTTCTTCATAATTCTTCCTCCTTTTTAAATATTTCTATTAGTTTTAACTGCAAAATAAAGCGTATACTAAAATTAAAAATTTTATTTCTAAATCATAGGGGCAATTTATGAATTGCCCCTATGATTTATTCTACATACACATATCATTATAGATAAACAAATATACTGCTGTTCTTGATATTTCCACTATTATATAACCCCAGCCAGAAATGCCTCTGATAGCTTTTAGAGTTCATATCCCTATCATCTTGGTAGAACAAGCATCTTACCTGTTTTTGTTTTATTTTTAAAGCGACAAAGTTAGACTAAATGTAATTACTCCCTTTTTTAACACAAGCTAATTATTATTTTAACTTTTTTAAATTGTCAATACTATCTTGTGAACCCATTACTAAAATCGTATCTCCAAATTTAAAACGGTAATCTGGTGTAGGAATAATAACATTTTCCCATTCTTTTTTTTCAGGATTATAATTTTGTTTGATTAGGATAACCTCAATGCCAAAACGATTACGTAATTCTAAATTTTTTAGTGTTTTTTTAACAAACGCTCCAGGAATTTCGAGTTCGCATAAAACATGACCATTTCCTATCTCTATGCGTCTAAACTTTTGAAGTGAACTAATATAATTGGAAACCGATGTAAGCATATCTCGTTTAAATATCTCTTTATTATAGGCATTAATAACATCATCTTTAGAGATAGTACCAATTAAAACTTTCTCGTTATCCCCGTTAACAACAGGCAATTCATCAATCTCTATTTCACTAAAAGCCATTATAACAGCATCAAGCGTATCATTAGGAGTAAAATAATATCTAACAGGTGTCATTAAATCATGAGCAACAACAATAGGCTCTAACAGGTCTGACTCATAAATGGTCTTCCTAATATCATGAATTGATATTACACCAACCAAATGGTTTTGATGATCAACCACAAAGAAATTGGAATGAGGGCTTTTAACTGTTAAATCCATTAATTTTCTAAAAGGAGTATCAGCATGCACAAAATCATAATCTATTTTCATAACTTGAGCCACTTTAAGTGAACGCAAAACATTGATCTCTTGGCCTTGAAATAGATTGATTCCTCGGCGGGTTAATTTTAAGGTGTAAATAGAATCCTTCTTTAATTTAGTGGTAATCAAGACACTGATTATACATGCGGTCATAAGGGGAAGGATAATCCTATAGTCATTAGTTAATTCAAAGACTATTAGGATTGAAGTAATTGGAGCATGCATCGCCCCTGCAGCTACAGCTCCCATCCCAACCAAAGCATAAGCACCAGAAGATGCTGTGTGTAAAGGAATTAAGGTATGAACTGCTGTTCCTACCAGCCCACCAAGACTGGCTCCTAAAAACAGAGAAGGAGCAAAAACTCCTCCAGACCCCCCAGAGCCAATGGTGATCGATGTAGCCACTAATTTTAAGAAGACCAAAAACAATAAAAAGTACCAAGCCAATCGTGCCTCTAAAGCCAAAGTTATGGTATTATAACCAACCCCAAAGATATGAGGAAAATAAATTCCAATTGCTCCAATAGCTAATCCACCAATTGCTGGTTTTAAAAATCCTGGGATCGGAATAGTATCGAATAAGTCCTCTGTTTTATACAAAAGATTGATAAAAACCAAAGCAACAAATGCAGATAAAATACCCAAGATCCCATAAGGGATCAATTCAAAAACACTTACCAATTCATAATGTGGTATCACAAAAGCAGGGAAATCACCTAAAAAATGGCGCGAAACAACTGTAGCAGCCACTGATGATACAACTATTGGGCTAAATTGTGAAAAGCCGAAATCACTTAAGATAACTTCCATAGCAAAAAGAGCTCCTGCTATTGGGGCATTAAAAGTAGCAGCAATCCCTGCAGCGGTTCCACAAGCTACCAATGTTCTAAGATGGGAACCTGTTACCCTAAGAACCTGACCAAAAATAGAGCCAATTGCAGAACCAATCTGAACAATAGGACCTTCACGTCCTACAGAACCTCCTGAACCAATGCATATAGCTGATGCAGTAATTTTTGCAATCATAACACGGGGACGAATAGCACCTCCTCTAAGCACTATCGATTCCATGACTTCTGGCACTCCATGTCCCTTTGCCTCACGAGCAAAATAATAGACAATTGGGCCGATGATCAGTCCCCCGATTGCTGGTGCAAAAAGCTTGACATACCAAGGCAGCTTCAACACATATTCTAACGAATAGTGCCAAGTTCCATAAAAAGTGCCTTGAAAAAATCGGATAGCAAAACGGAAAAAGATTGCCCCAAACCCACCTACAATGCCAATAATTATAGCAATCAACACCATAAAGGTGTGTTCAGGCAATTGCATGCGATATAAGCGATTTGTAAAAAAATCTTGCAAATGTAACAAAACTGAGCGTGAACGACCTTGTTCTGACATTTTAGATATGCTTTCTGGTTAGTGAATGCTAAAAAACAAAACAATTTTGTTTAGATTTGCTTCAGATTAAAATAAGAGGAAAGTTCTTATCTTTATAATCCTAATCCTTATTTAGAATTATTTTTACTGATCCTTTGAATTTTTGCAAGTAATATTTTGATTATTCTATACTGAAAAATAGAATTAATTATGTTTAGAGACCAACGAAGTCGATCTAACAATAAAAAGGTAACAGGCAAGATGCCATATCTGCCAAGGCGTAGGAATATACCTCATAAATGGTAGCATAGGCATCTTGCCTGTGATTATATAGCAGCTTGAATTAAAAAGGGAAACTTTCTTATTTTTTAATTCTCAATTATTAAACTAAAACCACCTAATCTCAATGACGTCTAAACTTATCATTCAAAAGTCTACGATACCTTGGAAGATAGATCATATCAAAAAGATAATCTTTCCCTGGAAACATGGCACATATAGTATCCTTTATAGAAGAGATGATCTTTAATGCCTCATCCTCTTTTATATCAGTTTGAGCAATAACTGCCATAGAAAAATCTATCAATGTTCTCATAAACCTTATTTTCTTCTCTTCCTCTTTAAGCTTATCCTTATCCATTTTTATCTATATTAAATTGAAATTATAAGTTTTATAACAAATAAAAAGTTCATTGGTCGGGCTTTAAACCCGACCATATAACATTATAAAAAAGGTTGCAATAAAAAACTATCCTTATTATATTTAATTTACTAATCTCATTGTTTTTCAAATATTATAAGGAATAATCAATTATTTTTTTACTATCCCATCTTAGAAAGCCATATCAGGTTTCCAAACATCCCAAACCTTTCCTACCAGATCAGGCCCTGGCTTAAGGGTTAACTTACCTGGCTGCCAACCTGAAGGAGTTGCTTCAGAAGTTTCACGCACATGCTGGAATGCCTTTACTTGCCTTATCAGTTCTGCTACATTACGACCAACAGGTGGAGTTAGAATCTCCATTGCTTGAATCACACCATCTGGATCGATCAAGAATCGCCCTCTAATATCAACGCCTGCTTCTTCATCATAAACACCATATACTTTTCCTATGCGGCCTCCTGAATCAGATAACATTGGAAAAGGTACACCACCTTCAACCATCTTGGAAAGCTCTTCTTCCTGCCATATCTTATGCGTAAAATGACTATCCGTACTCATTGCGAGCACATAAACACCCAAAGATTGAAGTTCTTCATATTTGGCGGCAACTGCCGTCAGTTCTGTAGGTCAAACAAATGTAAAATCACCTGGATAAAAACAAAGCACAACCCATTTCCCTTTGTAATCAGAAAGTTTAATGTTTTTGAATTCACCATCTACAAAAGCGGTTGCTTCAAAATCTGGGGCTTTTTTACCAACTTTTGCTACCATTTTTATCTCCTTCTTCTCTTCTTTATTATCTATTGATAGATTCCTTTCATCCTCATAAGAAAGAATTGGCCCCTTAGCGGGCTCAACACATGAACTTTCTGGTTTAGGCATAATACTCCTCCTTTTTAAGGTTGATATACCTTTGTTAAAATTTTATAAATCATTTAACCTAAAAACATTTTATTAAACCTTCTTACTTATATTATCTTTTTAAAATATTAATTCTCTATACTTAAAGAATAAATAATTGAATTAATTTCTATTTTTTGATTAAAAATAGTAGATTTATAATTATTAAAAATAATAACTATTATTATTTATATCATAACAATATTAAAATTGCAATAACGTTTTCAATAATGTATTGATAAAGAAAAAATAATAGGTTAAAGTATCAATAAATGGATAAGAGTATGATTTCAAAAAGAGCAAAAGAAATGCCATCCTTTATAGTAATGGATGTGCTGGAAAGGGCGAAACAATTAGAAGCAAAAGGTGAAAAGATCATACATCTTGAGATAGGAGAACCTGCTTTTGATACACCTGATGCAATAAAAAGAGCTGCTAAAGAAGCTTTAGAAAAAGGTTACACACATTATACTCATTCTCTTGGGCTCCTTGAGCTAAGGGAAGCGATAAGCCGTCATTATTATGAAAAGTATAAAGTTGATATATCTCCTGATCAGATCTTAGTAACTTCCGGCACCTCTCCAGCTATACTTCTTATATTTTCTGTTCTCTTAGAACCAGGAGATGAGATAATCCTATCAAATCCATCTTACCCATGTTATCCAAATATCATAAGATATATAGATGGTGTCCCTATTTTTATAAATGTATATGAAGAAGATGGTTTTAGCTATCAGCCGAAAGCGATTATTCCAAAGATTTCAAAAAGAACAAAGGCGATTATGATTAATTCACCCTCGAATCCGACTGGTCAACTATTAAGCCCATCAAAAATGGCTGAAATCGTCTCTCTCTCCCCTTATATAATCTCTGATGAGATATATCATGGATTGGTCTATGAGGAGAAAGAACATACTATTTTAGAGTTCACTAAAAATGCCTTTGTGATAAACGGATTTTCAAAACTCTATGCTATGACAGGATGGAGACTGGGTTATATTATAGCACCAAAAGCTTTTATACGTCCAATGCAAAAGGTGCAACAAAACTTATTTATTTCTGCTAATGCTTTTGTTCAAATAGCTGGCATTACTGCTTTAAAAGAAACAAAAAATGATGTTAATAGGATGAAAAAATTATATAATGAAAGAAGAAAATATATGATTAAAAGGTTAAAGGAACTTGGTTTTGGAATAATGATAGAACCAAAAGGGGCATTTTATATCTTTGCAAATGCTAAAAAATTTACCAACAACTCATATAAATTTGCCTTTGAAATGTTAGAAAAAGCTAAAGTAGGAACAACCCCTGGAATTGACTTTGGTTCCAATGGAGAGGGTTATATTCGTTTTTCTTATGCAAGTTCTATTGAGGATATAAAAGAGGGAATGAATAGAATTGAAGAATTTTTAAAAACCAACTGATTAGTCCGTAAAAGAAAAATATGTACAAACTAATTAAATCGATTTACATCCCGCTATATTAAAATTTATTGATTTTTCCTTATTTTCCATTTATAAAAAACCTTGAAAGGAAAAAAATATGAAAATAGAAAATTTAGTAAGAAAAGGTATACTTGAAATACCCCCTTATATCCCTGGTAAATCTAAAGAAGAAGCAATGAAAGAGGTTAGGGCACCTAAAATCATTAAAATGGCCTCAAATGAAAACCCTTTAGGCCCCTCTCCATTAGCTGTAAAAGCAATAAATGATTCAAACCTTTTAAATAATCTCCATATCTATCCCGAAGGCAATAGCCCTATGGTTGTTAAAGAGTTATCAGAAATATTCAATATTCCAGAAACATGGATCGCAGTATCTAATGGAGCAGACAATATCATTACCTTAATAGGGCACAGTTTTATAAATGAGGGTGATGAAGTAATCATTCCTTTCCCAAGTTTTGCTATGTACAATATCATAACAAGAATAATGGGTGGGGTTCCTATTATAGTTCCTTTAAAAGATTTCCATATTGATTTAGAAGGGATGTTAAATAAGGTCACAAAAAAAACAAAGCTTATATTTCTATGTATCCCTAACAATCCAACAGGGACAATTATTACAGAAAAGAAACTAAACAATTTTTTTGATTCTCTTTCAGACAATATTTTAGTAATTATTGATGAAGCTTATTATGATTTTATTACAGATAATAATTATAAGGATGCTTTGCATTATATAAAAGAAAATAGGAATGTTATTGCTGTTAGAACCTTATCAAAGATATTAGGTTTGGCTGGGCTTAGGGTTGGCTATGCAATTGCTAAAGATGAGATAATAGATTGTCTCTTAAGAGTAAGAGAACCTTTTCCTCTTACAACAATATCTCAAATGGCCGCAGTTAATGGTTTAAGAGACAAAGAATTTTTTGAAAAAAGCCGACAAGTAGTAAAAGAAGGGAAAGAATATCTTTACAATGAGTTAACAAAAAGGGATATAGAATATATTCCTACTCAATCTAACTTTATCTTTATAAATATGAAAAAGGATTCAAAGGTGATCTTTGATGAATTTTTAAAAAATGGTATTATTATTAGACCTGGTTATATATGGGGCTATGATCATTATATAAGGGTTTCTATTGGTACGATGGAAGAAAATAGATTTTTTATCAAAACCATTGATAAGCTCTTAGGGGTTTAACGATGAAAGCAATAACCATCATTTCTTTTATTCTTTTTTCATATCTTTGTGGTTCATTACCAATAGGGGTAATACTTGGAAAACTAAAAGGGAAGGATCCAAGAGAAGTTGGAAGTAAAAATATTGGAGCAACAAATGTAATGAGAGCAGCTGGAAAATTCATGGGCATTCTTACTCTCATAGGGGATATGGCAAAGGGGGCTGTTCCTGTTATTTTAGCATGTTTATTCTTTGATAATCCTTATATTATCGCTATATCTGCCTTAGCAGTTTTTATTGGACATATTTTCCCTATATTCCTTAAGTTTAAAGGTGGTAAAGGAGTAGCTACTGCTGTGGGCGTGTATCTTGTAATAAGTCCTCTATCTGTTGTTATGGCAATCTTTTTATTTATTGCAATTGTATATAAATGGAGATATATATCTCTTGCTTCTATTAGCTGTGCTGCTGCTATGCCAGTTTTTATCGGTTTTCTTTCTTCTAAAAAACTTTACATTCTTTTAGCCATTATTATGGGAGCAATTATTATTTTAAGACATAAAGATAATATAAAAAGATTAATTAATCACAAAGAAAATAAATTCACCATTTAATAGGATGAAATTTTTTAATTCTATTTTTAGATAAATTTCTAATTTTCCTAATTTGTTACTAATACTTTGGAGCTTCGACCACTTCCACAAAATCATCCTTTGTATTTTCAACCTTATCTTTTCCAAAACTTATTAGCTTATACCTATTACTATCGAGTAATTGATACTTTATCTGTTGACCCCATGGGTCTATTAAATCTTTAAAAGGGTCCTCCTCATATCTTTTTACCTTTGATAAATTATTTGGAAAAGAGTTATGCCTTTTATAATAGCGATTTAGTTGTTGCTTGATATAAGCAAAATCTTGTCTTAAATCGTTATATTCAGGAGATGAAGTTTCTGCTGCCTTTTTTACAATAGGACTTTTAGAAAGGATTTTACTATAAATCTTTTTAATGGAGTTGATTACAAGAGTAGGAACATCTGTAACAAATCGATAAAGATTATTCTCCCTAACCATAAGAATTACGCTTTTTCTTGGTGGTAAAAGAGGTAAAGTCTCCATTTCCATCAAAAGTTTTTTTTCATAAAAAGAATTACGCTTTTTCACTGGGAGCATATCAGTTTTTGTAATAGTTGCTTTAAATCCTTCAAACAGATAAAAATTTATATCTTTGTTTAGGATACCTTTTACCCTTATCTCACCTTTGCCAACTGCTACTTTTGTTAATCCATCAGCGTCCACCTGAACAAAAAATGTTGTTCCTTTTGATTTTACCTCCACTAAAGGGGTGATAGCTACAAATTTTACCTCTTTTTTCTCTAACCCTTTTAAAGGATTTATACATTTTACCAATATGCTTCCTTTTTTAATAAAAAGCTTTGATAATTTTTGACTTCTTTTGCTTTTAATTTTTACATAAGTATCACCAGAGACCCTTACCATTACTCCTTGTCCCATATAGAGATCCATTTCTGACTCTTCAGATGCAATTATTGTATCCCCTTCATCTACCACATCAAAAGCTTTTGCCCTCTCTAAAACATTTTTTTCTGCTTTTTTGATCTTGATAAGGCCATATGTACTTGAAATCATATAATGATTTTTGAGATTTGATTCTATCCTTCTCTTCTCTTTATATACCTGGAAACCAATAATAAAAAATATAATAAGAAAAAAAGATAGGAATATCGTTAAAAGGAAAGCAAAAAATTTTAATAGGAAATAACTCCTTCTTTCAGCTTGGGAAAGCTCTATCCGTTCTTTTGCTTTTTTCAGCTTTGCTCCACACTTAATACAATATGTTGCTTCAGGATGATTATTATATTCACACCTTGGGCATATATTTTCAAACTTTTTCTTTTCTTTTGCCTCCTTTTCTTTAATAGACTTTTCATATTTATCTATAATTATTCCACACCTTTTGCATTCAGGCGCTTCAGGTTGTTCCAAATTACATTTTGGGCAAACCATTCTTTTTTTATATTGAGGGGATTTATCAAAATCAACCCTTTTACCTAAGGTTATGGTACTTGTAGTTTGTTTTTTATCTAAATCTTCTTTTTTATCTTCTTTTTCTCCCTCCTTATCCTTTTTGCTTCCTTCCATTAATTCTGTAATTTCTTCAGCAAAAGTCATAGTAGATGTTGTTTCTTCATTTATTAAAGGAGTTCTTATCTCAACAACAGCACCTATTTTTTCCAAAATTTCTTTTAATTTTTCTGCTTTTTCCTTATCTAAATCCCTCTTTACTAATCTGGGACAACTTTCTAATATCCTTTCAACTTTATTTGGGGATACTTTAAAGATTTTGTTCATGCCAAAAATAAACTTTTTCTTTACTTCTTGGCTATCTGATCTTAATCCTGTTATAATTACTGAATAAGAACCTTTTATATCTATCTCAGGCATTGTTATACCTTCTTTAGTTTTCTTTTAAAAACCTTTTAAGCCATAAACTGTGACCTGGTTTTATTTCATATCTTCCACTTATATAAGCTCTACCCCTTTTTACCATAGAAGCTATCTTCTCAGGTGTAGCTAATTCTTCATAAACCCCTGGTGCATAATTTACAGTACCATCCTTATATAGAAAGAAAATCTTAAAAGCAATTTTCTTTGATCTTTCTTTAAAGATCTTTAAATAAGGCAGATCCATCAAAGGACCACCATAACCTATCTCAATTTTTGCTTGATTTTGATTTAGAAGTGATAAAAGTTCCTTTTTCGATGAATTTGTAGTAAAACCAAATCTTGAAAGAATTTGAGCTTCTGCAGGGTCCGCCCATTCTTCTTCGAGAACCTTCTCAAAAAAGAGCTTTTTAGGTGGAATATTTTCTGCAAAAATAATATGCTTTAGTGCAAGATGGATAAGAACAAGAAATATATTATATTCCATCCTTAAAAAACGATGACCATATAATATTCCAAATTTTTCTATCAATACCTTATTCTTATGAGTGATTCTCCATTCTATTAGTCCTACCATACTATTTTTTTTAAATATCCTTATAGAATGGAAAAGAGATGTCTGAATATGAATAAGGTCAAATGGAACATCTAAAATATTTATTTCTCCCTCATTTGAATCATGTTTAGTAAAAAAACCTTCAAACTTAAGGGAATATTTAGGTCCTAAGTTGATCACCTCCAAGGTATTCCCTCTGCTTTTTCTAAAGCAAAAAAGTTTTTTTGTCATAAAATATTTAGCAGCTTTATATAGTTCTTCATAAGGGATTTTCCCCCAATCTTTTCTTGTAAGTCCACAGATCTTAAGTAATCTTTTTCTTTCATTATCGAATTCTTTTGGTTCAAAAACACCTTTTTTAACACCTTCTAAAAAGTTATCAAGCGAATAGATAGTTAAAAGCCTTGAGGTAATAGCTGGAAAGTCAACAAGGAAAGAAGGTTTCCAGTTTAATTCGTAAAAGCTTTTTATCTCTTTTTCTTTGCCAGTAAATAAAGTGGTTATCAAATCAAAATGATATTTATCAAAAAGATAAACTATTTCTCTTAATCCTTCCTTTTTTTCTTTTATCTTTCTTTGTTTTTCAAGATAACTTAATGTAGAAGAAAAAAGTTCTTCAGGGTTTTTTCTAAGGTTAAAATGTGTTGCTAACATATCAGGTGTAAGCTTTAAAACAAGAAGAGGATCACAGCTGTTTAAAACAAGCTTAACATAGTGATAAACAAAGCTTTTTAAAGTTCTAACCGAAAAAGAGTATCCTTTTTCTTTTAATTTTTCCTTAACCTCGTTAAAAAATCTTTTGGATAAAATTAAAGAAAGAGGATTAGTAATCTTTTTGCCATATTCAAAAATTAAACGTTCAAGTTCATTATCAATAGAAACAGATTTGATTATATTTTTAGAGACCTCGAGAAAATGTTCAGCATCTAAAGAGGAGATACTGCCTTCCTTTAAGATTCGCCCCTCAAAAGATAAAATCCATCTTTTTTCTGTAACTTTAATTGCCTCTCTAACCTCTTCCATTAAAGAGGTGATCCTTTTCTCCTTTGATCCGCTAAAAAGTCTTGATTCTAAGGCATCTTCTTCTCCAATAGGAACGTTATTAACATTTTTATCAAAATAGATCCTCAAAAGAATTTCGCGTGCCTCCCTAAGTTTAAGATAACCAAGAAGTCTTATAGCAAATATCTGTCTCCTTTTGATAGAGCTATAAATATATGGCTCCAATATCTCCATGATGTCAATGAGATGAGTATCTACAACGGAAAGAAGCAAATCAGCTAACGCAGGATAAATGCCCATATATTCAATAGGGCCTCTATCTATTAAAAGATCAAGTAATCTTTTTACATCCTCCCTCTTCCTGCAAAAAGAAACAAGATGTTGCATAGCTTCTTGACGAGGAGCACCTTTATAAGCTGCTATACTATAAAAGTATCCAAGTATTATTCCTCCTTCTTTTGAGCATGGAATCACTCTGTTAAGTTCTGCATAAGGACGTATAATCCACATACATGGCTCAAATGTATACCAGCTTCCTTTCTTATCTAATATCTTTGACTCTCCTTCTGGTGTAATACCTTCCCCAACCTTTATGATCATATATGTACCAGGCGAAACTTCAATATCTCCTTTAAAACGGAAAAAAACAGTGGTTTTATCGCTATCCCACAGAAATTGCTGGCATAACTTCTTTTCATCATTCTCTTTAAGATTTGGATTATTGGGATTCAATATATCCCAAATAAAAAGGCTTTTCTCAAACCTATAGGCATCAACTGAGATAGGTTTTTTATCTTCTTTTTTGAAAAAATGAAAACGAATTCCAACAAACTTACCAAGTTCATAAACAAGATCAATATCGGCAAAAATAATATCCATTATTGCTTAGATAACACCTCTAAAAATAAAAAATTTATTACTGTTAAATTTAAATATTTTAACATATTATAACAAAATTTTTTTTATTTTTCTATATTATTATAATTATTATAAAAAGAATCCTCACATAACCAGCGATAATCACACCAATTACAATAAAAACCCTTTTTGGGTTCAAATATTTGTTTATTGATTTGATCTGCTACATTAAGAATTACCTTTTTTGTTTCTAATAACTCTTCTTCTGTTCTGGTAGTAGAGATCTTTTTATTTGGGGTAAGATAGTAAAAACTTAAAAGTTCTGGTTTATAACCAAACAACTCTTTAACTGCTAAGGCATATATAGATAATTGAAGACTTTTTTTAACATATGAAGGACCTTTTGGTTTACCTGTTTTATAATCTATCACCTCTACACGGTTTCCTTCTATTTTGTCGATCCTGTCTATTGCACCTGTAACTATAACGTTTTCTATTTCAAAATCAAATCTTTTCTCAAGATGTAAAGGAGGTGTAAAATTTTCTTTATTCTTTTCAAAAAAGGAGATAAGTTGAAACTCCCCTGCCTTTTTATACTCCTCTTCCTGATATTTATCCATATATTTTGTTGTCTCCCAACCAGAGTGATAAATTTCTAAAAGAATATTCAGATCTGGTTTTTCCCCTTTCTTGATAAGAGAAAAAAATTTATGTAGCACTTGGTGAATATGAGTCCCAAAGGCTAATGGAGCAGTCTCTTTACTTGGGATATGATAAATATATAAAAATTTGTATTTAAGTGGGCACTCTTGGTATGCCTCTATATGGGAATAGCTAAGGGTCAGGGGACTTTCAATTAAAATCTCTTTTTCTTTCTTTTTTCTTTCATGTTCGTAAATAGTAATCAAAGGTTTTTTTAATCTAATATCAAAAGAATCTTCTATCTTTTTACGAATTTCCTCTATAATTTCCCCCTTTTCTTTTGGTATTGAATATTCCATAATTTTTAATATATCTTCTATGCTCTTGATAAAAAAATTTTTAATATCATCATGGTTATCAGAAATAGAAACTATCCTTCTAACAAGAGAGTATATCAATTTATCCTTTTCCAAGGTTGTCTTATCCTCAAGCTCTGCTGGTAAAAAGGGATATTCTGTCTGACTTGGAACCTCTTCAACAACTAAATATTTTGGCTCTTTCAATATCTCTTCAATAAAACGTGAAAGCCTTTTTCTATCTTTCTCAACCCCAGATATATAAAGAAACTTTTTAGCACGTGTAAAAGCAACATAACAAAGTCTTCTTTCTTCCTCTAAATGAAAATCCCCTTTAGGGAGTTTCTCTTTATATAGTTCATCAGGAAAAGGAATCGGTTCATTACGCTTTCTGGTAGGAAATCTATCGTTTGTCATTGAGATAAGAAAAACATAAGGGAACTCCAATCCTTTTGCAGCATGAACAGTCATAAATTGAACCCCTTCTTCATCACTATCAAATCTATCATACTCTGAATTCCCACCTGCTTCAATATAACGTTCAACATATTCAAGAAATGAGCCAAGATCATTAATTAAATGATTTTCCTCAAATTCAAGGATGAAATGATAAAAATTGATAATATTTGATGCTTTTTGTTGGCTTTCTTTTGAAGGATTAAAGATATATTGTTTTAAAATAGCTGTTTTTTCCATAAGCTGCTGAAAAAAATAAGAAATTTTTGTATCAACTGACAAAGGGATCATCTCAGTAATCAATTTTCTTAAGTTAGCAATCCTCTCTTTAGCATCTGATGAAAGAGGCTCAAGAATTTCTATATTATTTAAAGTCTCCCATAAATCAAGGGATCTTAAATCTGCCTCTTTACTTAAATAAAGAAGTTCATTAGGCTTAAGCTCAGCATAAGCTGATCCTAATAAAGTAAAGATAGCAATCTTATCCTTTGGATTATATATCGCCTTCATAAAGGTAATAATATCTCTTACCTCTTTTAATTCAAAAAGACCAATACCTCCTTTAATTGTTATAGGTATCCTAAAGTGAGTTAAAAGATCTACGAGCTTTTCTTTATGATTATGAGCACGGTAAAGAACTGCTATCTCACTTGGATTAACCTTTTTATTAATCAATTCCTTTATCTTTTGAGCTATCCAGAAGGCTTCATCGTCAAAACTTTTTGCAATAGAAACAAAAACCTTTTTTCCTTCTTTGTTTTCTGTCCATAGATCTTTTTCTGGGTCATATCGATCTTCCCCATTATTTTTTATCAAGGTATCTGCTACCTTTAATATATTTTTAGTTGAACGATAGTTTTGAGTAAGTTTTAACATTTTTAAATTTGGAAAGAGCTCTTCAAAAATTCTAAAAGCAGCAAATGATGCACCTCTAAATCTATAAATTGCCTGATCATCATCACCAACAACACAAATATTACCATGCAATTGGGTAAGCAAATGAACAAGTTTTATCTGGGCAAAGTTTGTATCTTGGAATTCGTCAACAACTATATAATGGAACCTATTCTGATACTCCTTTAAAATATTTGGTCTTTTTTTAAAAAGCTCAACCGTGTAAAATATTTGATCCCCAAAATCAAGATAACCCTCTTTTATCATTCTCATTTGAATTGTCCTGTATATCCTTGCTACCTCCCTTTCTCTCTTCATCTCTATCATATCATCTTCATTATCTGGATTCATTCTTTTTTCCTTTTCTTTTACATAATCCTCATAATCTTCATAAGAAACAAGCTCATCCTTAGCTCGACTGATAAATCTTATTATCCCATTTATTATATCCGACGGATTGGAAAGATTAAGATAATATTCCAGCTTTAGTTCTGGCAAAATATTCCTTATAAAGATCCACTCTTCTACCTCGTCAATAAGATAAAAGGATGGAGGAAGGCCAATATGAAAAGCATGTTCTCTTAATATTTGATAACAAAATCCATGAAATGTCGTAACAGTTATATCCTTTCCAAGGGAGCCAATTCTTTTGTTAAGCCGCTTTGCCATATCATCTGCTGCCTTTTTAGAGAATGTAAGGGCAAGGATATTTTCGGGATTTATTCCTTTATTTTCAATAAGATGAACAATTCTACTTATGATCACCCTTGTTTTCCCTGTCCCTGCTCCAGCAATGATAAGCATAGGGCCTTCTGTTTCAATAACAGCTCTAAGCTGTTCTTTATTTAGCTCTTCTTTGAATCCTAAATTTGTTTTCATAATACCTTTCTAAAATAAATTCCTCCTTTTTCTTTGAGATGCAAATCTGCTTTTTAAATTCTTCTCTTCTTTCATCTCTTTTGGAAAAGATGATAGATGAAGAATATGATCATCATAAATAAATCCTAAACCTTTTACTATTTTTCCTTTGATGAATATATTCTCCCCTAAATCAATACCTTTATAGCTCTCAATATCTGAATCAGCAACATCATCAATCAAGTTATAGATAATATTAAGATCAATAACATCTTTATTCATTTCATCTTCTTCATAAGTTGAAGCATCTATCAGATAACTTTTTAAAAGCTTATCATAGATTTTTTTCATGATATTTGCATTGCCAAATATTTCAAATCCATATAAAATTCCATTTATAAAAAATATGGCGCCTGCTTCACCTCTTTCATAAGGGAGGGCTTCTAAACAATAATCAAAATCTAACTCCTTCTTTTTATATGCTTCGGTTAAGTCGCTGGTGAAAGAGTAAGCATCTAAGGAATAAAGCGTTTCATCAACATCCTCCCAAACCCTTCCTTGATTAAGATGATATCTTCTATCTTTAAAGGCAGATCTTTTAAGCTCATCTATTCCTTTTGCCCTCATGAAAACAGGTGATAATATCTCATCAGAGCCAAACTTTCTGCTTCTGCTTTCCCACCTTCCTGCTTCAACACAACTTACTGGAATTCTAACAGCTTTTTGTTTGCCAATCAACATGGTGATATTTATTATACGGTTTTGTTTTGCTCCTATTAATTCCTCTCCAAAAAAGAGGAGCAAATTTTTTTGAGATTTATTTGTTACATTGATCTCTGAAACAATCCCTGATTCATCTATCTCCTCAATTTCAATAAGCTCGTTATTTAATGCCTCATCAAGGGTGATATAATCTGAAAGGTTATAAGATGAATATAATATTGGGAAGATGGTTAAATTCTTACATTGTTTTCTTTTACCTATGGTAATATTTTTAAGATACTCTTTTAAAATTTTATTCTTTTTCATCCCTTTCTCCTCTCTATTAAGAAATTTTTCTTATTTTAGGAAAAAGGGATGACATATAAGGTCATAAGCTTGAATAAACCTTTTTTGTCTCTTCTAAATGTTTTTTAAACTTTTCTATAAGCCATTTTGGTTCCAAGATCTTTGCTTTTGGTCCAAAGGCTGAAAGCCATCTTAAAAACTCAAACTCAGAGTTTAAACAAAGGGTTAATATACATGAACCATCTTTTAGCCTCTCAACTTTTTGTGTAGAATGCCAAACCCTTTCAGTAATATATTTGGTTTGTGATGGATGAAACCATACCTGTATATCTACTTTTTTCCCTTCACTATATATTCCAAATGTTGAATTTAAAAAATCATCAGGACAAAATTCTATTTCTTCTTTAGATACCTCATTTGTTACAGTAAGCTCTTGGATTCTTTCTATGGCAAAGGTTCTAAACTCTTTAGCATCATATGAATAGCTTATCAAATAAAGTCCGCCTGCTGAATATACTATATGCAATGGAAGAACAAAGTATTCCTTAAACCATTCATGCAAAAAAGAATAGTAAAATATTGATACCTTTCTTTTTTCCATGATCGCATAAATCAATTTCTTAATAACCCCATGAGATCTTGAGTAATCCTTAGTCCCAACAAAGCTTACTGAAAAAGTATTTTCTAACTTGTGAAGATATTCCATAGAACGTTTAGGAAGAACTGATATTATTTTCTTATATATAGTTTTATATATATGAGCAAAAGGAGTGGTGTCTAAAGGTTTCAAAAAATTCTTTGTAATGTAGAGAGCTGATAATTCATCAAAAGTAAAAGGCAAAGGAGGGGCATATTTTTTGCTCTCCTCTATTATTTTCCATTTTCCATCTGAATTTTCCAATGGAAACCCAGCAGCTTCAAGAGATTGTAAATCCCTGTAAACTGTTCTTTTGCTGACTCTATAATCTTCCGGAAGCCTTTTCCATACCTCATCTACTTTTAATCCTTCAGTATTATTAGCAAGTATCTGAAGTATTATTATCTGCCTTATTACCTGATCATTTCTTGCCATTTTTTAAGTCTCTTTTGACTTAACTAAATTACAACTAATTATATCAAATTGTTTTAAAAAATCAATTGTTTTTAAAAAATTTATGAAAAAAAGAAAACAAATGGATAGCAAAACATACATGAATAATAGAGAGGAGTTGCTTTGTGAAGATGGAAATCTGTAACCATTTAATATTCTCTTTTATTGGTGGATGTAAAATCTTAAAATTATAAAATAAGGAAACTTTCCTTTTAATTTAAGCTATTATATATAACCACAGGCAAGGATGTCTGTGCCCCCATTTAGAGATTAGATCCCTCTACCCCCGATAGAACAGGCATCCTGCCTGTTATCTTGTATATATTATAGCGGGATATAAAATCCCATCCTACATTGTTTAATAGAGAATCTTACTCATAAGAAATGTAGGGGCTAAGGAAGTAGGGGCAACTCATGAATTGACCCTTCATAGACTTATAATTATTGATGATTAAATTTTCTATCAAAATAGATAAAAAGATTCCATGGAATGGCAAAAAAGGGACGAGTGCGAGAACCCCATATCCTTTTAGCAATTGATTTTATTGAATAAAACTCTCTAATAGCCCACTCAAATCCTTCTTCAAGCTCTTTTGAACTCATTAATTTTGGATGAAATACTGCATGTTCTCCATCATAATACTGCCAATCGTGAACAAAAATCCTTCCTTCTTTGTCAAGTTTTTCATAAAGTTTTGTGCCTGGATAAGGAGTAAGGATATGAAAAGCTGCTCCTTCACAACATGCATCTTGAGCAAATCTTACTGTTTTTTCAAACACTTTGGTATCATCTGTATCAAAACCAAAAATAAAAGAAGCATAAGCCATTATCTTGAAATTGTGTAGTTTCTCTATTGTTTTATAATAGTATTCAAGTCTATCTTCAAGATAAGTTCTATTTTTTGCAAATGGAATGGTTAAGGATTCAATTCCTACAAACATGGTAATACATCCGCTTTTGTTCATGAGATCTAAAAGTTCGTCATCCTGTAAAGTACCAAGGGTTGTTCCACCTGCCCATTTAAGCTTAAGTGGTATAAGTTTTTTAAAAAACTCCTTTGCTTGGGCTTTATTACCTACTATATTATCATCCTGAAAAAAGAGATAATCAATTTTACCTAAAGATTTAATCTCTTTAATTATTGAATCAACTGGTCTAAAACGATAGGTGTTACCAAAAAATTTTGTAACACAACAAAAATCACAATTATAAGGACATCCTCTTGAGACTTGCATAATCTCAATTTTTGGAGAAAACAATCTTTTCCCCCTACTTTTGGGATCGAGTGCACCCCTTTTTGGGATTGGAATTTCATGAGGCAATGGGAAACGTTCAGCCTTATAAAATTTTTTTACTCTTCCATTTTGAAAATCCTTTAATAGCTCTTCCCAGATACCTTCAGCTTCTCCTATAACAACTGTTGTTGCATGTTTAGAAGCTTCCTCTGGTAAAACTGTTGGATGAATACCCCCTAATACTACAAATTTTCCTCTTTTTTTGAATTCATCAGCTATCTCATAAGCTCTTGAGGCATGAGATGTCATAACGGTTATCCCTATTATATCTGCATCCGTTTCATAGTTTACAGGATGATTATACTCATTTAGTATCTCTACTTCTATATCAGGTGGAGTAAGAGCAGCAAGAGTGGGAAGGGTTGTTCCAATAAGTTGAAATTCCTTGTGTCGCCTCTTTTTTTTAGCTAAGGAATGATGTAATCCTGGAAATATAAGAAGGATTTTCATTAAAATATAATCCTATTATTTCTTTAAATAAATCAATTTTTAATATAACAAAAATAATTTAATCTTTTATCTTAGGTTTTGAAATATCTCTATTAGATTTTTCCATGCTTGTCAAATAAAAAGGGTATATAAGGATTAAAGATTTTAAAACCAAAAACTTTTATGTTTTTTATACTTATTTTTAAACGTTGTTTATTTTTTAATTTTTTTTGGAACCTTTTTTATATTGCAATGTCTTATAAAATAAATTACAATAAAACAAAGTATTTAAAATATTTAAAAAAGGAGAGGTAAAATGAAGAAAAAATTTATTAAGGGTGTCATTATTGCAGTTGTTTTCTTCGCTATGACTGGATTTTTTGCTTCCCAGTCTAAAGCGCAGGCTGTAGTAGACATATCATTCTTTTTTGACCCTTTAGCCCCTTATGGATCATGGGTAGAACATCCGACATATGGTTGGGTATGGTATCCTACTGATATACCAGATGGATGGAGACCCTATTATAATGGATATTGGGAGCATACTGAATTTGGTTGGACCTGGGTTTCTGAGGAACCATTTGGTTGGGCTGTCTACCATTATGGCAGATGGTATCCAGATGACTATTATGGTTGGATTTGGATTCCTGGGACAAAATGGGCACCTGCATGGGTTAGTTGGAGAGTTGGGGGAGGCTATTTTGGTTGGGCTCCACTCCCACCAGCAGTAACTATAGTGGGAGTATTATCAACTATTTTACCCCCACCACCTATTCTGCCTGGCTTTTGGGTTTTTGTTCCAAGAACCTATTTTTATGTAAGGCGGCCATATTTGGTATATGGGTATGGTGTTCCAGTTGTTAGAAATACAGTGATTATTAACAATACCACTATTATTACTAACTACAACACCTTTGTAACAAACAGAGTAGTTTATAATTATGGTCCTTCAATTACCTATGTTAGGAATGTAACTCATATTCATATTACAACCGTTAACATTACAAATATTACATATGTCCACCCCCCACCACGTATCAGAGCATTGCCAGCTTTTAGGGCAATTGCACCACCACCCCCAAGACCTCATATAGTAAGAGTAGCAACCCGTAGCGATCTTAGGAGAGTTGCAACTTATCAAAGTCGAGTGTTAAAGAGAGGATATGTAAGACCTACAGTTAGAAGAGCACCTCCTGCAAGGGCAATAAGGAAAGCTCCTCCTCCTATTAGAAGACAGGCTTTACCACCCAGTGTTGCCAGACGTGCTGTAGAAAGAGGAAGATTGCCAGCATCACGTGCTCCTCATACTGTAGGTAGGCCTTCAAGAACACCTACCCATAGAGCTCCTGGAGTTAGTAGACCATCAAGAGGAGGAAGGGCAGCTCCCGGAGTTAGTAGACAAGGAAGACACGGTGCTCCTTCTCGTGGCTATGGAAGACCATCAACTACAAAAAGACCTTCTCAGATGAGAGCTCCTTCTACAAGGGGTAGAACAACAACTCCTTCTCGCAGCTACAGAAGACCATCTACCTCTTCACGTGGTGTTGGTAGACCATCAACCCCTTCTCGCAGTTATAGAAGACCGTCAACATCACCTCGGGGTTCTAGTAGACCCTCTACTCCTTCTCGCAGCTACAGAAGACCATCTACCTCTTCACGTGGTGTTGCCAGACCTTCAACTCCATCGCGTAGTTATAGAAGACCGTCTACATCCTCCAGAGGTGCTGCTAGACCTTCAACCCCTTCTCGCAGCTACAGAAGACCATCTACCTCTTCACGTGGTGCTGCCAGACCTTCAACTCCATCGCGTAGTTATAG
>Ga0164318_10001393_pt1 | contig 21399 bp, 19 predicted proteins | sample GuaBasSedimGuay9_FD_113734 | JGI IMG/M metagenome (GOLD analysis project Ga0164318, IMG submission 113734) | Subseafloor sediment microbial communities from Guaymas Basin, Gulf of California, Mexico - Guay9, Core 4571-4, 0-3 cm | ecosystem: Environmental > Aquatic > Marine > Hydrothermal vents... | reverse complement strand
GTATTTTGTCTTTGGTAATTGTCTCCAATATAATTTTTTATTGCCCGAAAGGGCAAAACGTGAATAGCCGTAGGTTTTAACCTACGGCTGTTCAGTAATTTTATCAACCCCGAAGCGGGTTGAGCAATTTGTACAACCCGTTTCAGGGTTGCTTTCCTGTTAATTTATTCCCGTAGGTTGGTGCTCAACCTACGGATATTCAAGTTATATCCCTTTGGGATAGATGAATAGGGCTGTCGAATTTGCAATTCTCTTTATTTGCAGTATTTTCGATAAATATAAACAAAAAGTGAAGTGAAAAAAAAGAGAAATCCTTAAAGAAGGGCTGATTTTGAACATCCCAGGTACGATCCTAATTTAAAAAATACAAGATCCTGGATCGTAGTCCGTGATCCGATTGAATATCCAACGGCCAACAACTTGTCCCGAGGCCATAGGCGCTCGCGGACGGAACGCCCAATTATCAAGTGAATTACTCCCCGTCTAACGCTCACCATTAACTAATAACTGATAATTACTACCGTTTACTACTCACAACTTTCAAATTAGCAATTATCTCCATAGCTTTTAAATCCATTTTGGAAAAGGCGAACCATTTTTTACCAAGGTTTTTTAGTGATGCACCAAAATGATAAATGTTTTTTTCATCTATGATTAAAAAGTATTTAAAGAAATTAGTATCTTAGAGTCTTTGTGGCTGAATTTATATCCACCAATGAATTGAATCTAACTTCGCGTGGTAATGAGCTACCGAATACGCAGGAGCAACGGACTGAACATTTCACAGTTTTTTTACGTTTAAAAATTTAACTTTTTAAGAGACAATTATTTATTTTTTAAAAAACATATATTGTAAAAACACAAAAAAATGTTATAATAGAGAAGTATTTAACTTTAAATTAACCATTTAACAAAAGAGATTATTATGAAAATCCGTATTATTATCTTAATGTGCGCTTTAACATGCGCAATGTTTACAAATTCAAATTGATTCCAAAGGCCGGCAAACAACCTTGTCAAGCGCAACAGAAGATATCAAAAGCAGCAGCACTTTAGGTATTCCTTATAATCCAATGGGGGATAAAAAAGGATTTTTTGTATGGAAGCTGAATAAAACGACTGGTGAAATTAAGATAGCACGTTACTCTTATAAATAACCGCACACTTTCTGACGCCGAATAATATTTATCTTTAAATATGAATAATATTCTTAATGCGCGCGCAATTTCTTGAAGGATTCACCTCCGGCGGATTAAAAAAAGATTTTATTTTAGAAACATTGGAAAATCAATATAAAAAAATTGATTCCGTTGCGGAAAATTATGATAAAATAGTTCTGTGGTTCGATGGATGTTTGTTTGATCAATCAATGCTTCTTCATATTCTTACATGTCTGCATTTAAAAAATTTTTTAAATGTTGAACTCCTTTGTGTAGATGAATTTCCGGAAATTGTTGATACAGCATTCGCTAATCAGAATTTCACAAAACTTGTGAAGTTATCATCTGAAATCGATGCTCCTTTGCCGTGCATTCCTGCTGCTGCCACACGCTGGATTCAGGAGCAGCCGGATCCGATTACCGGATTAGGCAGATTAGAATTTTTAGAATTGAGATAAATCCGACCTCATCGAGGTCGGATACAAAATTATTCATAATTAGTTTTAATATTAATTTATGCAATTTCTGATTGACTAAAATAAACTGCTTTTGAACATCGGGAATTTACTGTTAATTAAGCATTGACAAAAGGGATGATTAATAGGTATAATAATACGAAATAAATTTTAAAATAATCATTGGAGTTAAATTATGAACATGAAATTGATTAAGAATAGTTTAATCTTTACTTTCGGATTGGTCTTGTTTTTTGGTTGTTCTTCTGCACCCAAAGGCCCTTCAACACATGTTGGTAATATGCCTACACTTAAAGTTGGTGTTTGTGCTGATTATCCGCCTGTAATTTACAAGAAAGGCGATAAGATAATGGGAATTGAAGCCGATCTTGCTGAATATGTCGGTCAAAAGTTAGATGCTAAAATAATTTATGTAACTATGGATTTTAAAAAACTGATTCCTGCTCTTGAAGATGGGAAAATCGATATCATTATGTCGGGTCTGTCCGATGCTGATATAAGAAAAGATGAGGTTCGTTTTGTTGAACCTTATATGAACAGCGGTTTGATGGCAATTGTAAGAAAAACAGATTTTAATAAATTTAATTCTTACACAAATATATATAAAACTTTGAAAATCGGGTGCATTGACGGCACAACCGGTGAAGTTTTAGTAAAAGAAAATGCTAAAAAAGCAAAATGTGTAGTTTTTGAGAATGATAAAAAAGGTCTTGCCGCATTGAAATCAGGTGAAATTGATATTTTTGTAGATGACGCTCCGTTTATTTTAAAAGATTCAAGTGATAATAAAAATTTAACTGCACTGCCGTGGCTGCTTTCAAACGACCGTCTTGCGTGGGCAATGTCTAAAGACAGTCATTCTGATTATTTGTATTACAAGTTAAATAGAATAGTAAATCACGCACGCCAAAATGGTGATTTACGCAGAATATTAAATAAGTATTTTGAAATTCAGGTGAAAGTGAAACAGCTTCCGTAATTTTTTTATAAATTATACCGTTATTATTTTATTATGTTGAAAAAAAACAAATATATATCGCAATTTATTCTTATATTAGGTTGCATCTGTGTTTTATTAATAAATTCTTCTTCGGAAGGGTCTAAAATAGCTGCCGGAGCAGCATTCCCGTTCGCTGTAATGGGAGATACCGTTCTTGTTCCTTTTCAGATGATGGGATATATGTCCAAAGCGCTTATTGGACAAGGAGACACAGCAGGAGAATACACACAATATTCAAGTTTTACTTATGAATATAATGAGCCGACAATAGTACAATTAGTTTTTTACATACCGGGATATTTAATGGCTCCTTTCCTCCCGCTTGCTAATTTCAGGTATTATCCTATGACACAATCCTGTTTAGAAAAACTTACAGTCAACGAACAGGCATACAGGCGCCAAAGGGCGATGTATTAGAATTATGATTTATTAATTATAAAAAAGTCCGGGCATTAAAAATACCATTTTTTTATAAATTGAAAAATTTTATTCCATTTCATTAAAAAAATGTTCAATGTGTCTGCTGCGAAGCGGCTGACGTAATTTTTTAAGAGCTTTTGATTCAATTTGTCTTACGCGTTCACGGGTTACATTAAATACTTTACCAACTTCTTCTAGAGTTTTCGGGGGACCGTATTTAATGCCGAATCTCAACATAATAACTTTTTTCTCTCTTTCGTTAAGGGTATCAAGAACCATCATAATTTGTTCACGAAGGAGGTCATAGTTTGCCGATGAGAGCGGGCTTTCGGCGCTTTTATCTTCAATAAAATCTCCGAAAGTGCTGTCGTTGCCGTCACCTATTGGAGTTTGAAGAGAAATAGGTGATTGTGCAATTTTTAAAATCCCGTGCACTTTCCCTGCTGTTGCTTCTACTTCATGAGCGATATCTTCCGGTGAAGGTTCCATTCCTGTTTTTTGAACAAATCGTTTTGATGACCTTCTTAATTTATTAATTGTTTCAATCATGTGAACAGGAATACGAATCGTTCTGGCGTGATCGGCGATCGCTCTTGTAACCGACTGTCTAATCCACCAGGTAGCGTAAGTAGAGAACTTAAATCCGCGTTGGTATTCAAATTTATCAACTGCTTTCATCAGTCCCGCGTTACCTTCCTGAATAAGGTCGAGGAAATCCATTCCATGATTTATATATTTTTTAGCAACGCTAACGACGAGTCGAAGATTTGCTTCTACCATTTTACTTTTTTCTATTTTAGAGACATCGGTCCATTTTTTAAGATGGTTGATATTTCTATAAATATCTTTAGCGGGCATGCGGCATTGTCTTTCTATAGCAGCGATGCGTGCTTTTTCCTGAGCAACGCGTTTTTTGATACCTCTTCTGTCAGAAGCCTGTAAATCAAGGATAACCTGTTCGGATTCTTTAGCTTTATTGTGCAATATGAGCAGCATATCGGCGAATTCTTCAATAATAGACTGTTTAAAGTCGAGTTTTTTCATTAAATTGATAAGCTGCTCATCTTTTTCATTTTTTTCTTTTTCTAATTTTTGTCGTTCTTTAGCGCGAATAGTATCCCGCTGCAATCGGGAGTATAATACTCTGAGTTGTCTATCAAGGTCTCGGATTTGCCGTCTTTTCGGTTTCATATATTTGATATAATTATCGCGGCTTATCAATTTTTTTCGTGTATTTTCAGCGACAATATGGTCAAAACGTTCTGCTCCTTCCAGCAACTGGTCACTTAATTCGAGAGTTTCTTTCGCGACATTACCGAATCTGAAGACATATTTTCTGATATTTTTTTTAGCTTTTTCAATTTCTTTTGAAATAGAAACTTCCATAGCTCTTGGCAGCAAAGGAACTCTGCCCATTTGTTTAAGGTAAATTTTTACGGGATCGTCAAGGTGTTGATTCATCTGCAGTTGTTTTAGTTCTGCATCGAATTTTTCATTTGAAATTTCTTCTTCTTCGCTAACTTGCGGCGTAGTCGGTTTATCATGAATTTCGATGTTTTTCTTTGATAAACCATTTTGAATAGCAACTTGAAGCAACTCAAGTTCTTGAAACGGGATATCTTCGGGGATAATATCATTGAATTGTTCCCAAGTAATAAATCCTGTTTTTTTTGATGTTTTAACGCATTTGTTAATTATTTTTGAAATAAGACGTTTACGTTTTGTTTCACTCATTTTATAATGTTTGCTGAGGTTATAATTATCATTACAATTATTTTATATATTTTTCTATTGTCGCTGACGCTTTTTCAAACGCGCGAGCTCGATGAGAAATTTTATTTTTAACATCATGAGGCAATTCCGCAAATGTTTTTCCGCTATCAGTTCTTATAAATACCGGGTCATAGCCGAAACCATTATTTCCTTTAATTTCTGTTCCTATCATTCCATAACATTTCCCTTCAAATGTGCCGATAAGATTGTCGGGAGCGGCGATTGCGATTACGCAAACGAAATGCGCGGTACGAAAATCTTTTGGAACATTATTTAATTTTTCAAGTAATTTTTCGATATTTCCTTCATCAGTTGCATTTTCTCCCGCGTATCTTGAAGAAAAGATTCCCGGTTCGCCATTTAAGGCGTCAACAACAAGCCCTGAATCATCTGCAATTACTATCTGTTCAGTGTAATTTGCAGTAAGAGTTGCTTTTTTTATCGCGTTTGCTTTAAAAGAATTTCCGTCTTCAACAATTTCCGGAATACAGGAATAATTATTATCATTTAGGGACAGCAGGTTAATGTTATAAGTTTGAGGAATAAATTCTTTAAACAAAAAATTCATTTCACGTACTTTTCCCTGATTGTGAGTAGCAATTATTATATTCATTTTTATAACCGTTCTCTTATAACTTTAGCTCGATAAAGGTTCCGCTGTTCAGCAGTTAATTTTTTACCATACATTTTTTGCAGATGAGCGGGTTGAATATCAATTAATAATTCATTAACAACTGTTCTGTCAACTTTATCAAAAACCTGTAAATCAGTTCCAATAAGCAGAGATGATAATAATTCTGTTGCTTCTTCGCTTGTAAGTATTTCCGCGTATTTAAGTGTGCCGTAAGCGCGTCCGACGTCATTTTTAATTTGGTGTGGTTTATTTATTATCAAAGCGTCACGGAGTTTATTTTCATGTTCAATAATTCTCAAAACGATTTGGTGAAGTTGATTTACAATATTTTCCTCGTCTTGTCCCAGCGTAACTTGGTTAGAAATTTGAAACATATTGCCTTTAGATTCACTGCTCTCACCATAAAGCCCTCGCACAGCAATTCCTATTTTGCCTACCGCAGACATAACACTTCCAATTTTGTGCTCATGGACGAGCGCGGGTAAATGAAGCATAGCTGAAGCGCGAAGCCCTGTACCGACATTTGTCGGGCAAGCGGTTAAATAACCGTATTTTGAAGAAAAGGCATAAGGAAGTGATTTTTCAAGTTCACTGTCCAGTTGATTTATCATTTCCCATGCTTCTTCAAGATTAAGTTCAATGCGAAGAACTTGCATGCGAATGTGGTCTTCTTCATTCACCATAAGACTGCAAGTTTCGTCATCACTAATAATAACAGTTGCCGGAGTTTCCTGCTGGATAAATTCAGGGCTTACAAGATGTCTTTCAACAAGAAACTGTTTATCAATTTGTGATAACGAGTCCAATTTTAACACATTTGCTTTACGCAACAGAGATGTTGTTTTCGCGGCGGTAACAACTCGCGAAATCACTTCTACGCGCTGTTCATCATTGCATTGGCCTGGAAAAGGGAGATCGCTCATATTTCTCGCGAGTCTTATTCGCGAGCTTATAGCGATGGTTTTTGTTTTAGGAGGAGTAACAAGCCAAGGCGGTCTGTGATGGATCATTTTTTCAAACATTTTGAGTATTTTCAGCAGCTTGTTTTAAACGTTTAATTTCATCTCTTAGGGTTACGCAATCTTCATATCGTTCTTCACCGACTGCTTTATTTAAATTTTTTTCAAGTTCCTCGATTCTGCGTTTTGCATCTTCAGACCGGGGAAATATTTTAGGTATTTTTCCTGTATGATTAGGAGATTTCTGAACATTTTTGATTATATTTTTTAGAGCATCATCAAAAGCGTGATAACATTCCGGGCAGCCCAATTTGCCTTTTTTTATAAAATCTTTTATAGTCAACCCGCAAGAAGGACACTTTGGATTTTCCAAAAATTCTTCACTTTCAAACTGGCTAAGGTTTTCAATTCCTTTAGTTATAGCTGAAAGAATATCACCGAAAGAAAAAGGAAGATTAGTTTCTATTCCTTTTTTCATAGCACATTCTTCACACATGTGTGTCTCTTCCATTTTGCCGTTAATTACTTCGGTAAAATGAATTGTGGCTTCATTTTTATTACAAAAAGGACAAATCATTATTCATATATCGGTGTTCCGGTTGTCTGAGTACATTTTATAAACGCTTTTCTTAATATTTCTGTTATCTTTCCAACTTTGCCGTCACCTACAGGCCGACCGTCAACTTTAGTCACCGGAATAACTTCTGCTGCTGTTCCTGTAAGAAAGCATTCATCGGAAGTAAAAACATCGTGTCGTGACATTACTCTTTGTTTTACAAAGATTCCCGATTCTTTCCCAATTTCGGAGGCAATTTCCATCACGGTATTTCTGGTGACGCCTTCAAGCGCCCCCATATATGCCGGTGGAGTTATGATTGTTTTATTTTTAATTATAAATATATTATCGCCGGTGCATTCGGCTATAAATCCGTATTTATTAAGCATTATCGCTTCTTCAAAACCTGCATTTACAGCTTCTATTTTCGCAAGAACGTTGTTAAGATAATTTAATGACTTTACTCGGGGAGATACTGCTTCCGACATATTTCTTTGAGTGGGCACGGTGATTATTGCCATTCCATTTTTATAAAGTTCTTCCGGATACAATGAAATAACATCAACAATAATAATCAATTGAGCGTTTGGGCATTTATATGGACTTATGCCAAGAGAGCCAACGCCGCGGGTTATAATCAGGCGAATATAACCGTTTTTCATTTTGCTGGCTTTAATTGTTTTAATTGTTTCCTGTTTAATTTCATCGAGTGTCATTGGTAATTTTAAAAGAATATGCCTTGCTGATTCATCTAATCGACTAATATGTTCATCAAATTTAAAAATTCTTCCATTATAAAAACGAATCCCTTCAAAAACACCGTCTCCATATAGAAGTCCGTGGTCAAAAACTGATATCTTCGCATTTTCAGAAGAAAATATTTTACCATTGATATTTACTTTAGGTTCACTCATTTATATGTTGTTTAATTAATTAGTTATTAATGTTCCGTCTTTAATTTTTAATTTTATCACGCCAAGTTTGGAAAGTTCAATGTTATGCGTTACCATTATTAAGGCAAAATTTAATTCTTTTTGTAGTTTTTGAAGCAAGTTAATTACCACATTACTGCTATTTTCATCAAGATTACCTGTCGGTTCATCCGCAAATAAAATATCCGGCTTATTAAGTAAAGACCGGGCAATTGCAACTCTCTGCTGTTCTCCACCGGAAAGTTGATTAGGAAAATGTTTAGCTCTTTCGGACAAGCCGACAGCGTCAAGCAGGTCCATAGCCGGTTTTTTCAAGTTATGTATTTCTTTTCTTAAAATCAATCCCGGCATCATAACATTTTCTAACGCGGTAAACTCCGGCATTAAATGATAAAATTGAAAAACAAAGCCGAATTTTTCGTTTCTAATCATCGCGCGCCGATTATCGGATAATTTATACAAATTCTCACCATGATACAGCACGGTTCCTTTTGTTGGTCTGTCCAAAGCGCCAAGGATATGGAGTAAGGTGCTTTTCCCGGCGCCTGACGCGCCGATAATAGTAATAAAGTCGCCGGAATTTATTTCAATATCGATTTTTTTCAAAACAACAAGTGGCAACGCGCCTATTTTATATTCTTTTGATATATTCTCTGATTTAATAATCATTTCTTGTTTACTTTCATTTGTCATAATTTTCTATTTTTCCACTAAATACTTCTTCAGCGGGTCCTGTCATAAAAACCGGAGTTCCAACTCCGTTCCAGGAGATATTCAATTCACCGCCGTCAAGAATTACCGTAACATTCTTTTCGAGTTTACCTGATAATATGCCGGCAACTACTGTGCCGCAAGCTCCTGTGCCGCAAGCAAGAGTAATTCCGGCACCGCGTTCCCACACGCGCATTTTAACAGTTTTGACGTTTAAGATCTGAACAAATTCAACATTTGTTTTATTAGGAAAGATTGAATTTGTTTCGACTTTTTTACCTATATTCTCCAAAGGAACAGCATTAACGTCATTAACAAAGAATACCGTATGGGGATTACCCATTGAAACACAAGTCATCTTAGGCAAATTAAAATTGCTTTCAATTTTCGGGGGTTCGATATTAATTACATGTCCCGATAAACCAATTACAGGAATTTCCGACGCGTTAAGTTTTGGTTCGCCCATATCAACACGAACACACTCATCTTCAATAACCGGTTTTATTATTCCCGCTAGGGTTTCAACTGTCATTTCATTTTTATCAACAAGTCCGTGATTTTTCGCGTAAAGGGCACAGCAGCGGATTCCGTTTCCGCACATTTCAACTTCACTGCCATCAGGATTAAAGATAGCCATTTTCATATCTGCGATTTCCGAAGGATATATAATCAGCAGCTGATCTCCACCGATACCGAAATGTCTGTCAAGCAGAAAAGCAGCTTCGTTAAGCGAAGGATTCCATTTTTTTAAGTCAGCTGTTGCGTCAATAACAACGAAATCATTTCCGCAGCCGTGCATTTTAGTAAAATTTATTTTCATTTATATTTTTTTACAATTATTTCTTTTATAAACTGAAAATCTTTAAAATTTCCGGTAATCAGTTCTTCATCATAATGGATTGCTGTTGCCGCGATTAATGAATCTGCCATTTTTAGTCCATGAGAGAGAGAATATTTTTCTAATAGGAATAAAGTTTCAAAAGAAATGAATTCATTAATTGAATATACGTTAAAAGCCCATTCTCTAATAAACTGCTTTAATAAATTTAATTCTTTTTTATTCCTAGCACCTTGAAACAATTCGAATTGAGTTACCATGCTTATTGATCTTTTCTCAATTTTTAACAATTGTTTTTTTGCTTGTTCTTTTCCTCTAAAATAATCTATAAGAATATCAGTATCAATTATCATTGTAACGTCCTTTTCTTATATTTCTAACATGTTTTTTAGAGTTCTCATTAAAATCGTCTCTATCAGACCATATTCCAAATGCGGTATTTTCAAACATTTTTTTTCCAACAGAAAGCGGAACAACCTTTGCTTTCTTTTTTCCGCGATAGGTTATAAGCACTTCATTTCCGGCATCCACAAGGTCCAGTATTTCTCTTGTATGTTGTCTTAAATGTTTTATTGAACATGTTCCATTCATTATTTTTGTTGGTTTTATTTTAAAGTTATACTTTAAAGTATAACATAAAACAGCTTTTTTTTCAACAACCGGAAGATACCCCGATTTTTTATTTATTTCGTGCGGGCATCCTTATCCGCTAACTTACAAACGTTAATTTTACCAGATTTCGTTTTTAATTAATTGTTCCAAAGTTTCTCTTTTTCTTGCCACAATGGCGGAATTTCCGTCAATTATGATTTCAGCGCCTCGGGGGCGTGTATTATAATTTGATGCCATGACAAATCCGTAAGCGCCGCAGCTTTTCAAAGCGATAAAATCCCCGCTTTTAATTTCTTCCGGCAGTTTTCTTTCTCTACCGAAAAAGTCGCTTGATTCACAGATGGGTCCCACAACATCAACTTTTTTAAGTTTATCGCTTGCATTCACAGGAATAATATCGTGGTAAGCGTCATATAATGATGGTCTAAGTAAATCATTCATTCCCGCATTGAGAATTACGAATTCTTTTGTAGGTGTTTTTTTCACATATTGAACTTCCGCAACCAAAATTCCGCCGTTTCCAACCAGAAATCTTCCCGGTTCAAATATAATTTTCGCGTTGAATTTTTTTAATTCCGGAACGACCGCGATGGCAAATTGTTCAGCTGTTGGCGGTGTTTCATTTTTATAAACAATTCCTAATCCGCCGCCGATATCAACATATTTGACATCAATTCCCTGTGCACGCAATTTTTCAACTAATTTTAATAATTTTTTAATCGCGGCAACAAAAGGTTCTGTTGTTGTAATTTGGGAACCGATGTGCATTTGCACGCCGACAGCTTCGACATTTTTGTAATTTTTAGCGTGATTATAAAGAGATTTAGCCGCTTCAAAGTCGAGTCCGAATTTATTTTCGCTTTTCCCTGTAGTGATATATTTATGAGTTTTCGGGTCAACGTTCGGGTTTACACGCACACAAAAACGAGTTTTCTTGTTCATTTCTCCTGCAATATCATTGATCCTTTTCAATTCAACTTCCGATTCAATATTGAAAAACAAAATGTTCTGTTCAATAGCATATTTTATTTCTTCAATTGTTTTACCTACACCGGAAAACACAACTTTATTTGTGTCCCCTCCTGCTTTCACTATTTTGAAAAGTTCACCTCCGGTAACAATATCAAATCCGGAATTAAGTTCTGCGAAAGTTTTGATTACGACAAGATTACTGTTCGATTTTGTAGCGAAACAGATCATTTTATCCAGACCAGCAAGTGCAGAATCGAGATTTTTATATTGTTCAATGAAAGAATTCTTACTGTAAATATAAAGAGGAGTTCCATGTTTTTTTGCTAATTTTTCCACGGCAACATTTTCACAGAATAATTTATTATTTTTGTAATTGAAATAGTTCATAAATCGTTATTTTTTATTTATTCATTGATTAACATATAAAATCCAGATAATTTTCTGAATTTATTTCTTTATATTCAGCAGTAGGATAAGTTAATTTCCATAAAGCCGGAGGTTTAGATTTTTTTTGTTTCCATTTTATTTCATAGCCGTGAAGTTTTCCTTCATATTCTTCAACCAAATCAACTTCATTTTTATTATAGGTTCGCCAAAAATAATTATTTGTATAGAGAGAGAAATATTCCTGTTTTTTTAATCGCTCCATAATTATATAATTTTCCCATAGTTCCCCTATATCATTGCGCATATCAAGCGAATTAAAATTATTTATTAAGGCATTACGAATACCGGTATCAATAAAATAAAATCTTGGATTTTTAGTTATTTCTTTTCGTAAATTACGACTAAATCCATTAAGTTTTTGAATCACAAATGTTTTTTCAAGCAAACCAAGATAACGATTAACAGTGTTTTTACTCATCCCAAGCTGTGTTCCAAGTTCATTAAAAGAAACTTCTTTTCCTATTTGAAAAGCAAGTAATTGAAGTAATTTAATAATTTTTCCTGAATATCTTATTCCGTCTAATTCAAGGATGTCTTTATACAAATATGATTCTATTAGTTCTTTTAAGTAGCGTTGTCGAAAGTTATTATCTTTTGCTAAAACGATTTCCGGATATGAACCATAAATTAATCTTGATTCCAGCAAAGAATCTATTTGCACACGATTTTCTATTGAATTAAGTTCAATCTGAGAAAAAGGATATAATTTTAATGTTATTTTTCTGCCTGTTAAAGGTTCACCAATATTTTTTGCAAGATCAAATGCCGAGGAGCCGGTTGCTATAATACTTATATTTTCAATATGATCAACAATTAATTTTAAATTTAATCCTATGTTATTAATTTTCTGGGCTTCATCAATTACAAGTAATTTTGCATCACCAATAAAAATTTTTAGTTTTTCAATACTTTGAGAAGATAAATAATTTTGAACATTAATATCTTCTCCGCTTACCATTAGAGTTTTTTGTGTGTAAGTTTTTAAAAAAGCTTTAAGTAAAGTAGTTTTTCCACAGCGCCGCGGACCATATATCACGATTACTTTGCCTTTTTGGAGCAATTTATGAACATTATTCAACTGTTTTTGATGAACATACATTTTCAAATTTATTTAATAAGAAGACTATATTATAATCAATTCGGTCAATTGAGTGACCAAATTATAGTTAATTCGGTCAGTTTTGTCAACCGTTGTTCAGATTTTGGTTTGTGTAATTAGTGTTTAAATTTTATTTTACCGCTTTTTTCTGCAGTTCAAAGATTTCTTTACATCCCTTTTTCGCTAATTCCAGCATTTCGGAAAGTTGGTCACCGGAGAAAGGTTTTTCTTCCGCGGTACCTTGTATTTCAATGAATTCGCCGGCATCTGTCATAACAACATTAAAATCAACTTCAGCCGCAAAATCTTCGCTATAATCTAAATCCAGCAAAGCTTTTCCGTCAACAATCCCAACTGAAATCGCCGCAACTTGCTGTTTAAGCGGATTACCTTTAATAATATTTTTCTTTTGTAATTTTTTTATAGCTAATGATAACGCAACATAAGCACCCGTAATCGATGCTGTTCTTGTTCCGCCGTCAGCTTCAAGAACATCGCAATCAATCCAGATAGTGCGTTCGCCGAGAGCTTTGAGATCAACCACCGCGCGGAATGATCTTCCGATAAGGCGTTGAATTTCCTGAGTTCTGCCGGACACTTTTCCTGCTGTGGATTCGCGCATTTTTCTCTGTCCGCCGGCATAAGGCAGCATATTATATTCGGCGGTAATCCATCCTTGTTTTCTGATACCCTGCTGGATCATCCATCTTGGGATTTTGTTTTCGATTGAAACAACGCAGACAACGCGTGTGTTTCCCGCTTCAATTAAAACGCTTCCGGTCGCGTTTTTGATGTAATTAGGAATAATTTTAATTTCGCGAAGCTGGTTATTCTGTCTGCCGTCATTTCTTGCGAGATCTATTTCAAGGTCTTTTAAATTTTTTATTTGTGGCATTTTAAGGGGAATTATAATGGATTAATGGATTAATGGATTAATAGATTTTACTTGAAAATTGAACATTTCTTGTTGATTATTGAATATTTAGTTCGGATTGTTGGATTAATGAATCGGATTAAATGGATTACGAATGTGAACGCCGTCATAAACAGCTCCGTTATGTAAATCTTCTGACCAGAGAGTATGACAATTCATCGCAATCGCGCTTTCAAGAATCATAGCATCCCAGAACGATAATTTATATTTTGAAACGAGTTTTATTGCATTTTCAATATTTTCATAATTTGGTAAATGAACATTCCATGTTGAAAGATTTTTTATAATAGAGTTTGCTTTATCAGATGAAAGTGGATTTTTAATTTTACGAGTTGTAACCCAAAAAAATTCACAGAAAACCTGAATACTTATAGTCCCGGTTTGTTCACAAAAAATACGATCAACTAATTGTATCGCCACTTTTTTTTTAGGTAGAGATGCTGTGTCAATTGAGTAAATGTGAATATTTGTATCAAGAAATTCACCTCCTTTCATGAAGTTCCTCCCTTGTCCATGTCGGTTTTCCATAAACTCCCAAATTTAATCCTTTTTCCATCAGCTTTTCATGTCTTTTTCGCGCTTTTTCATATTCAGATGTGCGATTAGAAAGTGTAGATAACCATTTTCCCACCATTGCGGAAAGAGAAGTACCTTTTTGCGCGGCAATAATTTTCGCTTGTCGGGCTATTTCGGCATCAACACGAACAGTAATATTAGTAGTCATAACATTTCTCCATAAATTCAAATAATCGTTTTGTATTTTGCACAGTTATATTATAGCACAGTTTCTGTGCAAAGTCAAATTATTTTACGACAAAATTTATTAATCTATTCGGAACAAAGATTTCTTTGATAATCGTTTTTCCTTCAAGCCATTTTAATACTTGAGGATCAGTTTTCGCTTCCGCTAAAAGTTTGTCTTTATCGGCATTAAGTTCCGCCGCGAGTTTTGCCCGGAGTTTTCCATTTACCTGAACAATGAACTGAATTGTACTGTCAATGGTTTTTGCTTCATCATAAGTTGGCCATTTTTCCTGACAAATCAGGGTTTCGTTACCGATATTCTGCCAGATTTCTTCCGCGAGATGAGGCGCGAAAGGTGAAAGACATTTAAGTAACGCTTCAATATCATTCCGCGTTGCCGATTTACTTTGTGCTTCGTTAGTAAAAATCATCATCGCGCTGATTGCGGTATTGAAGCGGAAATTTTTAACATCTCCGGTAACTTTTTTAATCATTTTGTGACGTGCTTTTTCTACATTTTCATCCTGACTTTCTACAAGGTCACGTTGAGATAATCGCCATACTTTTTGTAAAAATCTGTAAACTCCTTCCACTCCGTGAGTATTCCATGGTTTCTGCTGTTCAAGCGGTCCCATAAACATTTCATAAAGTCTGAGGGAATCAGCACCGTACTCTTTAACTACATCATCCGGATTAATAACATTTCCGCGAGATTTGCTCATTTTTTCGCCGTCTTCACCAAGAATCATTCCCTGATTATGCAATTTTATAAAAGGTTCTTTTGAAGAAACAACGCCGATATCATAAAGAACTTTGTGCCAAAATCTAGCGTATAAAAGATGGAGTACCGCGTGTTCAGCGCCACCGACATAAATATCCACCGGCAGCCAGTATTTTTCTTTTTCGGGGTCAATTAATTTTTCATCGTTGTGCGGGTCCGCGTAACGAAGATAATACCAGCTTGAGCCGGCCCATTGCGGCATAGTGTTAGTCTCTCTTTTAGCTGCTGCGCCGCATTTCGGGCAAATTGTATTCACCCATTCCTCAATATTAGCGAGGGGAGATTCTCCTGTTCCTGTCGGCTCATATTTTTCAACTTCAGGTAAAGTAACGGGAAGCTGATCCTCGGGAACGGGCACTTGTCCGCACTTATCGCAATGAATAATCGGGATAGGTTCTCCCCAATATCTTTGTCGCGAAAAGACCCAGTCATGAAGTTTATAATTGACGGCATATTTTCCGAGTTTTTTCTCTTCAAGCCAATCGGTCATTTTCTTTTTAGAATCTTTAACACGAAGACCGTTCAGAAATCCGGAATTGATAAGTTCGCCGTCGCCTTCATGGGCTTCTTTTTCAATATCGCCTCCTGAAATAACCTGAATTATCGGTAAATCAAACTTTTTCGCGAATTCATAGTCCCGTTGGTCGTGTGCCGGTACCGACATAATCGCGCCGGTACCGTAACTCATCAGAACATAATCTGATATCCAGATTGGGATTTCTTTTTGATTAACAGGATTAATAGCGTAAGCGCCTGTAAAAACACCGGTTTTATCCTTTGTGAGTTCAGTTCTTTCGAGATCGGATTTATGCGAAGCGGCTTTCTGATAATTTTTAACAGCGGTTTTTTGATTTTCCGTTGTAATTTTTTCTACCAGAGGATGTTCAGGAGCAAGAACCATGTAAGTAGCACCAAAAAGAGTGTCCGGACGAGTTGTGTAAACTTGGATATTAAGATTACGGTCTGTGATTTGTTGTCCGTAATCTGTCTTTGGTTCTCTATCCTTTGTCTTCTGAACACTGAAATTAACATCTGCTCCTGTAGATTTTCCAATCCAGTTTCGCTGCATAAGTTTAATTGGCTCTGACCATTCAACGAGTTTTAAATCGTTTAACAGTTCTTCAGCATAGGCGGTGATTTTGAGCATCCATTGCCTCATTGGCATTTTTACAACCGGATGTCCTCCGCGTTCGGATTTTCCGTCAATAACTTCTTCATTTGCTAGAACAGTTTTTAGTTCCGGGCACCAATTCACCGGGATTTTAGCTTCATAAGCCAGCCCTTTCTTAAAAAGTTGAAGAAAGATCCATTGTGTCCATTTAAAATATTCCGGATCAGTAGTATCAATTTCTCTGTCCCAGTCATAAGAAAAACCCAGCGACTGAATTTGTTCTTTAAAACGAGCAATATTTTTATCGGTAGAAACGCGGGGTTGGGTTCCTGTTTCAATCGCGTAATTTTCCGCAGGTAAACCGAAGGCATCCCATCCCATTGGATGTAAGACGTTGTATTCATTCATTCTGAGGAATCGACAAAAAATATCGGTTGCAGTATAGCCTTCCGGATGGCCGACATGCAATCCCGCGCCTGACGGATAAGGGAACATATCAAGAACATAGACGGGTTTTTTATTTTTGTCATTATCAATTGCTGCGAAAGATTTTTTTTTGAGCCAGATTTTCTGCCATTTGGGCTCTATTTCAAGATGATTATATTTAGATTCGGGCATGGGATAAATTTAGGATTGAATGATTTTAGGATTAGAAAATAGAAACATAACTCCCATAATTAAATGTTGTTATTTTTCAAGATTTAGATTAAAAATTTGTTTGATAAGTAAATTTTTAATATCATCTGAGTTGTGTATTTTCAAAGCTTCAATTGATGTTTTTACTGCTGTTTTATAAGACGATGCGCGTAAAAGTTGTTTGTTTTGAGGGATTGAGATTGCTGCGGTGCTTAATTCGTCTATACCAAGTCCAAGCAACAGATATGCCAAAAGAGGCTCTGATGCTATTTCACCGCACACACAAACTTTTATAGGTTTATGATTGTTATTCCACGCAAAAGGATATTTAATTTTTTTATTATAATTTTCATCTGTGTAAGAGATATTATGCGCCACATCAATTATAATTTTTATCATACGAATTATTGATATGTTTAGCGGGTCGTACATATGCGCGGTTTTTTCGTTTACGCGGTCAATTGCAAGACAATATTGAATTAAATCATTTGTGCCAATAGAGAAAAAATCTGTTTCTTCTGCAAGAATATCTGCAATCATTACCGCTGAAGGAATTTCAATCATCACGCCTATTTGAATATTTTCATTAAAAGATATTCCATTCTTTCTCAATTCATCTTTAGCTTCTTCAATTATTTTTTTGGCGGCACGAACTTCCTGAACAGTAGCAATCATAGGAAACATAATACGGACATTTCCAATTTTACTCGCACGAAGGATAGCGCGTAATTGAGTTTTAAAAATATCTGTTCTTTCCAGGCACATTCTTATTGCGCGCCATCCCATAAACGGGTTCATTTCTTTAGGAATATTCAACGCTGAAGCGAATTTATCACCGCCAAGGTCAAGTGTACGAATGACAACCGGTTTTTCCCCGCAGACACGCGCAACATGAGCATAAGCTTCGTATTGCTCATCTTCGGTCGGCAAATCATTTCTATTCATAAAGAAAAATTCCGTCCTGTATAAACCTATGCCTTCCGCTCCCTGATTAATCGCGTGCTCCGCCTCTTCCGGAATTTCAATATTTGCAAGGAGAGAGATTCTGTGTTCATCAACTGTTACTGCCGGTTCGTCTTTCGCGGTAAGCAGTCGTGCTTTTCTTTCGAAAGCAATTTGTTGTTTAATTTTATATTCATCAATTTGCTTTTCAGAAGGATTAATAATAATAATTCCTTCCGAACCATCAACAATCAACAAATCATTTTCGTGGATTATTTCTGTTATTTTGTATGCACCGGTAACTGCCGGGATTTCCATTGCGCGAGCCATAATTGCGGTATGAGAAGTCGGTCCTCCGGCTTCCGTGATCAATCCTATTACACGTTCCTTGTGCATTGTAGCGGTTTCAGATGGCGAAAGATCATGCGCGATTACAATTACATCTTTTTTGAGCTCGGAAAGTGATTTTCTCGTCTGACCGGTTAAATTGTGAAGCACACGATGAAAAACATCTTTAACATCCGCTGTCCTTTCGCGAAAATACTTATCGGAGATTCCTTCAAAAGATTTTAAATATTTACCTGCAACAGAGCAAAACGCGGCAGCTGCATTCTGATGTTTTTTAGCGATCAATTCTTTAATCTGGCTAATAAAAACCTTGTCTTCAAGAATCAGCAGATGTGCATCAAAAATCTGAGCGTGTTTAAGCCCGGCTTTTTTTGCCGCTTCATTTCTAACAGCTTCGATTTCATCCCGTGTCTTATTCAGAGCTTTTTCAAATCGTTTTATTTCATTATTAATCTGTTTTTTTAAAATTTTGATTTTCTGTACGCCAAAGCATTCGCCGGCAATTGGGCTAAAAATATACGCCTTGCCAATTACAATACCTTCAGAAGTTCCAATAGCTTTTATTTGTCGTTGTTTTTGCACGTTCGCAATAAGAGTAAGAGTAAGAAATATGCTGATATAATTCTTGATAAAATCAACTATTTCAATTAACTTTAATTATTAGTAAAGAAGGGTTATTATATCAAAAAGCGCTTTTTTTTGCAATAATTAATAAATAACAATTGAAAAATGATAAATAATAAATAAAAACCGGGTTCGGGTACAAATTCATAAGCTCCCATGTCAACATTTGCACCATAGGGGCGGATATTTCCAACACAGTCATAAGTTATTCCAATATCCAACCCCGTATCAACACACGGTGATGATTCTATAAGAGAATAATCGCTATTAAATTCGGGATTAGCATTTATATTTCCGGCACCGGTGAATCCGCCTTCAATGTCTGAATATCCAATATTTTTTGTTCCTGCACCGGTGAAATTATTTTCAATATTATTATAAACAATGCAATTTGTAAGTGTTATAGAACCGGCAATAAACGCGGATCCGGTATCAAAAACATTTGTGCCGTTATTAGCAATAGTACTGAAATATAATCCTACACTGCTGCTTTTTAATGAAGCAATACTTCCACAAATTGGTGCTTTATTGTTAATAATTAAAGTGTTGTAAATATTCATTTTACTGCTATATGATTCAATTGCACCGGCATAAACTAACGCTATATTATTAGTTAATCCGGCTCCATTGAGTTCAAAGTAAGAGTTAGCCACTCCATAAACAGCCCCTCCTACTTTTAGCGCTATATTATTATTTAATTCACACTGTGGTGATAAATATGCTGATGCGTCATAAACCGATGACACAATTGCTGTACTTGAATGTGAATAAATTCCACCGCCGTTGTTCCGTGCGATATTTTCTGTGATTCTGCAATTTTGCCCTACAAATTCAGAGGAATTAGACAGCATAATTCCGCCACCATTAACTAGAGAGCCGTTTTGAGATATTTTCGGTCGATTTAGACATCCGATATTAAACATTTTAAAAGATGAATTATCACATGCATACGCCGCTCCGCCGTTTTCGGCCCCGTTATTTGTAAAATAAACCTTTCCGCTTGTTACAACCGAAGAATTTCCCTGGACATACATCCCGCCACCGTCGCTTGTTGCATTGTTATAAACAATTTTCAAAGTATTATGCTCTGTAATTATCATTCCGCCGGATGATGGGATACAAGTAAGAGCACTATTATTTCCTACATAAACCCCCCCGCCTTTTTCTGCTTTATTTGTAAGAATATAACTATAAAAATTGCCTGCAATCAAATCTGCTTTTGAATCAAACAGGCATATTGCACCTCCATAACCGAAATCCGCCACTTCCTTATCTGCTAAATTGTTATTTATTTTAAATTTTTCTATATTCAGGTAACTGTTGTTACCTAAATATATTCCCCCGCCGTCATCATTGGCTTCGTTATAATAAAAATCACTTCTGTAAACAATTGCGGTACTCATTCCTGACATTGCTAATCCGCCTCCATCATTTCCTGATGAATTTTCTTCAAATATACAATCATTAATTTCGCTATATGCTCTGTAATACAGTCTCAAAGCTCCGCCGCTACCATTAGCTATATTATTTTTAAATATTGTATTATTAAAAAATGCTTTTCCATTGTAAATATAAATTCCACCGCCAAGATTTTTGGCATAATTTGAGTCACCGACAACAGAACTATAAAAATATACGTTACATTTATTAGCATACAATCCTCCTCCACTATTTTCGGCTTGACCGCGAATTAACGTTGCATTATTTGTAAAAATGATTGTTGAATTGATAGCATAAATTCCGCCGCCGTTATTTCCCGCTTTACCGTTACCTGTTTCAATCGAAGTAGCGCCTATTTTTGAATCATTTTTAACTGTTAATGTACTATTACTGACATAAATTGAGCCACCGTTATTATGAGCAATATTATCTAATGTTGCTGCTTCATTATCAAATGTTACAATAGAATTTAAGGCATAAATTCCGCCGCCGTCTCCATTTTCAGCTGTATTAGTAACAGCAACATGTGCAACTCCGACAAGTGCTCCATCATTTACTTCCAGTGTTGAATTTTCTAAATAAACACCACCTCCGTTGTTTATTGCATTACACCCGTAAATACTTGTAAATACTTCCATATTCACCTTTGCATTTTTGGCGTAAATACCACCTCCGTTTCCTGCTTCATTTCTAAGTAAATCAGTATGTATTATCATTACAAGTTCACAATTATTGGATAAATAAATACCACCTCCTTTGCCATTGATATCATCAACAGTATTATCCCAAACATGTGAATTATTAAGAATTATTTTACTACTGTTATAAGCAAGTATACCCGCTCCATAACTACTGTTCGTATTAAATTCAATAAAACAATTTCTACTTGTTACAACTGAGGAAACAGCTATTAATCCATGTTCTCCGGCATTGAGATGAACATATTCAAGATAAGAAGTACAGCTTGACGCCCAGGCGGCATAATACTGTCCGGCGTTAATAATTGTTTCTACGGTATTCATTTGATACTGAACAGAAAAATCATCTTCATAATTTCCCTTGATATTAAGACTTTTATGGTCCATAGGAATCCAGTCATTAGTGTAAACGCCTTTAGCTACAAGAAGAGTATCTCCTGATTCCGCAGCCCAAACAGCGAGATAAATTTTATCGTAGATTGCAGAAGTTCTTGTATTTTTAACGGCAGCATTTATTGAAATAGCAAATAAAATTGATAGAAAAAAATGAAT
>Ga0164318_10001392_pt1 | contig 21405 bp, 25 predicted proteins | sample GuaBasSedimGuay9_FD_113734 | JGI IMG/M metagenome (GOLD analysis project Ga0164318, IMG submission 113734) | Subseafloor sediment microbial communities from Guaymas Basin, Gulf of California, Mexico - Guay9, Core 4571-4, 0-3 cm | ecosystem: Environmental > Aquatic > Marine > Hydrothermal vents... | reverse complement strand
TTCCCTGTGAATTTTCCCGCAATTTATTCCTTTCAACATCTCTTCAATATTCCTCGCCAACGCGCGCTCAAAAAACGGTCTGTTCTTCCCTTTCAGCGTAATTTCATCATAATGGATTATAATATGAGCGCGAGACATAGGATTATTTATTTTTAAAAATATTCACTAGGAAGTTTTAACCATCCTATTAGAACAAGAATAGCAATAATTATTGTATAAGCTATAGAGATAATAACATCTTTTATTAACTCTTTTTTTGTATATTTTTTCGCTTCTTTGGAAGTTAAATCAACAACTCCAGAATGCATTAATACAAAACCAACTATATTGGTAATCCAGTATCCAATAATCATTGTAGGAAGAAATAAACTCTTGGAAATAAAACCAAATGGTAATGCAAAAATATAAGCCAGCGGTATATTCACAAAAATATCATTCCACCAAGACAATGGTGACAGAATATAACCAATTATTACTAAAATTCCTCCTTTTGCTTTTCTCTTAATCATATTGTTGTTATATAGCTTTTAGAACTTACATGTTTCCTGTCATTCCCGCGGAGGCGGGAATCCATTATTATAATTTAATTTTACTATTCACTATAAAGCTTATTATAAAGCTAAATCGTAGTAGTGGATTCCTGCCTCCGCAGGAATGACAGGACGCAAACGCGTAAATCTTAACTTCACAACCTATTCCTCCAACTCTCCCAATTTCTTCATTCTTTTATTAAACTCCTCCATCAATAATTTCTGGCTTTCGGAATCATTTTCCTTGTCAGCGGTTTTAATATCTTTCTCAAGCTTCCTTAATTCGTTTTGAAGTTTTATTCTTTTTAAACTCATTAAGCACAAAGACGCTTCTTTATATATATCGCTTCCCGATTCTTCCATTTCTGTTTCAATCCCAAGAGAAGTTTTATTCCAAAGATAAAATAATTCATTCTGTTCATCTATGTTCAGTTCTTCTCTTGACGATAATGTTTCTTTTAATTCATTTAACAATTTTTCATCCAGTTTATTTTCTTTTAAATAAATATCTTTGATCAAACAATAAATCTTCTTCAGCTTATCATCAAAAAACAAATCTTCAGCTCCGGAAAAATTCTCTTCAAAAAGATGCGGATGGTTGATAATAAACCCCAGAAAGTTTTCCTGAAGACGCAATTCTCTACTTTGAGTCTTTCCCTTTTTAGCATTTTCTTCATTTCTGTTTTGAAAATTTCTTTGGTCTTTTTTCATATCCCTCAAACTCTCAATAAGAACCTTTTCGTCAGTCTCTAATTTTTCAGACAGGATCTGCAAATAATGCGCTTGTTCAATTTTATTGGAAATTTTAAATATGATTTCCAGAAGCTCCTCGGCGATCTTTTTCTTGCCCTCAATTTCACTGGCGTCATATTTTGCGAACACGCTTTCAAAATAGAATTCCATAACTTGTTTTGGACTTTTGACAGCGTTTTTCCATAGTTCCGGATCGCTTTTTACACAATCAGCAGGATCTTTACCTTCAGGAACCATAATAACACTTACATTTATTCCCTCCCGCAACGCCAGCTCTATTCCCCTATTCGCCGCTTTAATTCCGGCAGAATCCGTGTCAAATGAAAATGCAATATTATTTGTATATCTTTTTATAATCCGAAGCTGCTCCAAAGTAAGCGCTGTCCCTGAAACGGCAACCGCGTTTTCAACTTCCGCCTGAAACGACGCGATCACATCCATATTTCCTTCCACTAATATACACAAGTCATTTTTTCTGATAGGAACTTTCGCTTTATCTAATCCGTATAAAATTCCACTCTTGTTATAAATAATAGTTTCTGGCGTGTTGATATATTTTGCCTGACTTTCGTCTTCGCCAGGCATAACACGAGAACTAAATCCAACTGTCTGCCCACTGATATTATTAATTGGAAACATTATCCTGCCACGAAATCTGTCATAATATCCGCCACGGTCTTTTTTTACCGTCATTCCCGCAGCAAAAATCTCATCTTCCTTATATCCCTTCTTTTTCAAAAACTTGCTTAGCAAGTCCCACGAATTCGGCGCGTAGCCAAGTTGGAATTTCTCTATTATCTCCTTTGAAAGTTTTCTGTTACGCAAATATTCATACGCTTTTTTACCAGTTTTTATTTTAACGCATTCTTCATAAAATTTTCCAGAGACTTCAACAATTTCAAACAGACGACCTTTTTTGCCACTGTCTTTATAACTTACATTTTCAAGTTTTACTCCCGCTCTTTCAGCAAGCAATTTCAAAGCGTCGCGAAATTCCAAACCTTCTATTTTCATCACAAAAGTAAAAATATCCCCGCCTTCCCCGCACCCGAAACAATGCCACATCTGCCGTTCGGGACTGATTATAAACGAGGGAGTTTTTTCGTTATGAAACGGGCATTTCGCTTTCAAATTTCTGCCTGCCCGCTGTAATTGGAGATAGTTTGAAACTACTTCTTCAATTCCCAACTTTGATTTAATTTCATCTACTGGAGAATATAACATAAAAAACACGATAAATAAATTATCCTGTTTTTAGATTATCACTTTAACTGACTTGGGTCAAACAATAAAATTCTTAAATAAATTATTTTATATCTCTTTTGATAATTTCTCCGGACAATATCTGAGAGTTGGGATTAATTTTAACTCCCGGACAAAAAGAAACATGAATTCCTGTTTTGCAGTTATCACCGACAATCACTCCAAGTTTTCTTTTGCCGCTGTCTTGGACAGTGTTGTTAACCAGTGTTTTAATGTTACCGTCGTCAAATCTTAAATTAGCGGTGATAGCTCCGGCTCCAAGATTACAATTATTTCCTATTACCGAATCACCAATATATGACAAATGCGCGATATTTGTATTGTCTCCAACAACTGAGCTTTTAATCTCAACCGCCTGTCCGATACGACAATTATCACCAATCACCACAGTTCCTCTTAAATAACAGTTGGGTCCGATTTTACAATTTTTGCCAACAATAATATTTCCTTCTATGTAAACACCTGATTTTACAACTGTCTCCGCACCGACCGTTAATTGCCCATTAATTCTAACTCCTTCTTCTATTTTCCCTCTTTGGAAAAAGGGACTAGATGGATTTTTCAATAAATATTTATTCGCTTCTAATAAACTCCAAGGATAAGTGATCGGTAGCCAATAATCCTTAACCGTAATGACTTTTATTTTTCTATCTTTGGCAAGCAGATTATAAGCGTCCGTCAGTTCGTATTCATTCCTCTGAGATAAACCTATTTTATCCAAAACTTCAAAGATATCCTTGGTAAAAACAAAACAGCCGATATTTACCAAATCTGAAACAAATATTTTTGGTTTTTCAACAACCTCCAGAAAAATATTGTTTTTAATTTTTAAAACGCCGAAATTTTCCGGATTTTTGACTTTCGCCGCCAAAATAGCGTTATCATATTCCAGTAATTTTTCAATATCTCTCTTGCTATATAAGTCATCGCCGAACATTAAAATAAATTTCCCTTTAATGTTTTTTCCGACTTTTTTCAAGGCGTCGGCATTACCAAGTGGCTTGTCCTGAACAAGATATTTAATCTTCATTCCTCTAAATTCATTACCGACAAATTCTTTTATCATTTCCGCTTTATAACCGACAACGATATAAACCTTATTGACCAATCCGACGAGCTGTTCCAAATTGTGCTCAATAATTGTTCTGCCCGCCACTTTCAAAAGCGGTTTTGGCTTGGTGAGCGTAAGCGGATAAGTCCTTGTTGATTTTCCCGCGGCAAGAATTACAGCCTGCATATTTTTATTCTTTAATTAATTAGCACTTAAAAGCATTTTATATAATTCCTGATTTCTTGCTGTCAAACATGTTTGTTTAATATTTTTATACTGAAATGGTTTTCCCTCTCTCGTCGTAACTATTGCGCCAGCCTTTTGAGCAATGACCGTTCCGCAACACATTGTTTGCCAAGATTTATTAAATTCATATTTTTTACTTTTTCAACAATGATATTATTGATCTTACCAGTTTCTCCGGATTGTGAATGATCGGACCGTTCTTTTCCAATATTTTTATCCCAATAAACTTCTCTTTATCTAAATTTTTGTCAATTTTAACCAGGTCCAAAATTCCCAACTCTTCTTTTTTAAATTCATCAATTCTTTCTCTTGGAGGAACTTCCGTATTGTAAATTACATAATCGAAATCACAACCCATATACTTTTCTGCTTCATTAACAAAATTCAGAACGGAAAAATTATTTGTTTCACCAAATTTGGTCATTATATTGGAAACAAAAACTTTTTTGGCTTTCGTTTTTTGAAATGCTTCTTTCATTCCTTTCATCAACAAACAGGGAATTGATGAGGAATACAAATCTCCCGGACCGATGGTAATTAAATCTGCTTCAACAACTGCATCCAAAGACGGTTGATAAGCTTTTGCTTCCGGCTCTAAATAAACTTTTTTAATTTTCAAGTTAGGATCATGTTTTTTGGGAACATCTATTTCATCTTCTCCTTTTATTATCTTGCTATTCTCTAACTCTGCATAAATCTGGGTTTGTTCAATTGTCGCCGGTAATACTTTGCCTTTTACTTCCATAAATTCACAAATAATTTCTAATGCTTTATCATAATCATTCAAATTAGCTTCAAGTCCCGCAATAAAAGCATTGGCAAAATTATGTCCCTTATGACCTCCGTCAAAAACTTCTCTTCCAAATCTAAAAGTCCAAAGATCTTTCTTCCATTGAGCAGCTTCAGATAGAACCAGAATATGTCGGCGAATATCCCCGGGAGGCAAAACATTAAAATCTTTTCTAAGTTGTCCGGATGATCCGCCATTATCAACCATTGAGATTATTGAAACAATATCTACCAAATATTTTTTCAATGGCATTAAAATTGCTCTTGGAATAGCATTTCCACCGCCAAAACAAACGATTTTTTTGTTCATAATTATTGTCTGATAGATTAATATCTTACTTATAAAATACTATACTACTGAATTTTAGTCAAAAACATCAAAGCAATTTGAAAATGTTAATTAAATACGCAATTTGCTTATTTGATTGTATCTGACACTTTAATGATCTCTTCCGCAATCTTATAAGCAGCAATCTGGAGGGATGCCATTCCAGAAAGTTTTTGTTTCATTTGGTCTTGAAGATCTCTGTTAGATAATAATTTAAAAATAGCGTCAGCCAAATCTTGAGAATTATTAACAGTTTCGTCAATTGCCAAAGAAGCTTTTTTTTCAACAAAAAATTTCGCGTTTTTAAACTGATGATTGCTCGCGGCAGTTGAAAAGGGAACTAAAATATTCAACTTTTTCAGAGAAACAATTTCCGCCAAACTGTTTGCCCCGGCGCGAGAGATAACAATATCAGCAACCGCATAAGCGTCTTTCATCTCTTTATTTAAATAAGGATACAGTCTATATCTTCCCTGATTCTTTAGATTAAAACTACTGACTATGTTCTTTGTTTTATCATAATTTTTAATTCCGCACTGATGGATCACTTGGTATTTTTTAAGAAGTTCTGGCAGAATTTCCAGCGCCATTTCATTTATTTTTCGCGCTCCCTGGCTTCCGCCAAAAATTAGGATAGTCGGCAAATCCGGAGACAGCTTAAAAAATTTAAGGGCATTTTCACGACTTCCCTGAACAATATCGCTTCTGATCGGATTGCCCGTTAAAACAACTTTATTTTTATCAAAATATTTCTCCGTGACGGAAAAAGAGATAAGAATTTTAGAAGCAAAACGAGCAATAATTTTATTTGCCAGACCCGGAACAATGTCAGATTCGTGAGTAACAATCGGAATTCTCAAAGTCCAAGCGGCAATTACCGGCGGAACACTGGCAAATCCGCCTTTGCTGAAAACAACATTTGGTTTGAATTTACGGATGTAACATAAAGATTGGATTGCGCCAATGGGAATCTTAAAAATATCTATTATATTCTCCAGCGAAAAATAGCGGCGGAGCTTTCCCGCTTTGATAATTTTGATTTTAATTCCAGCGTCGGAAATGTTTTTATTAAAACCGCTAGCAGGAGCAATAAGCAAAAACTCCGGCTTTTCTAATTTTCTTTCAGCGCTTATTTTTTTTAGCTCGGAAACGACTCCCAAAAGAGGAATCAGATGTCCGCCAGTTCCGCCGCCGGTTAATAATATTTTCATATAGTTAAATTTATAGTATGTTCGGTGTCATTCTGAACTTGTTTCAGAATCTTCGTTATATTACATTTAATCAATCCTACAAATCACTAAACACTGACAGTTCCATAGTCATAGTTGTTGGCTCCAGTCTCCTAACTAGAGCTCGTTGTCAAACTCCGCCAAACAATCCTACCGACTATATCCTTTATTTTACGCAGGCATAGTTACACTTTATGTTTGTACAAGGGACTCCATTCGGGAAAATGAAGCCAACAGATATCCAAAAGTTTTGTGATTTATAGATTCAATTAATCGTAAAAGAAAGTAGATTCTGAAACAAGTTCAGAATGACAGGATTCTTCTTGTTAATTTCTTTTCTTGCCATCAACCCAAATTTATTATATCATTAAATCGTTAAAAGCAAAGAGAATACTTTTGGCAACTTAATAATACAACAATTTATTATATGCAAAAATTTATTATCAACGGTGGAAAACCGCTTGAGGGAAAAATAGACATAATGGGTTCAAAAAACGCCACGACGCCAATTCTTTCCGCTTGCCTTTTAACAAAGGAGGAATGTATTATAGATAACATTCCTCTAATAGTTGATGTTTTAAAAATGATAGAAATTCTGGAAAGTATGGGCGTTGAAACAGAATGGGTTGAAGAACGACAATTAAAAATCAAGGCTGGCGATAATGTCAATCCTGAAAAAATGGATTTTGCTATGGTTGGAAAGATGAGATCTTCAATTCTGCTAATTGGAAGTTTGCTTGCCAGATTTAAAAAATTCAAAATTAAACACCCCGGCGGATGTATTATTGGCGCCAGACCGATTGGAATTCATTTTGACGCGTTGGAAGCGCTTGGCGCGAAAATTACACAGGATGAAAATTTTTATTATTTTGAAGCTGACAAACTTATCGGAAAAACTGTTATCTTAAAAGAATTTTCCGTAACAGCCACGGAAAATTTGATGATGGCAGCAACACTCGCAGAAGGAACAACGACAATAAAAATTGCCGCTATTGAACCGCATGTCCAAGACTTGGCAAGATTTTTAACTAAAATGGGCGCAAAAATCAAAGGACTTGGAATTCATACAATTCAAATAGAAGGCGTGAAAAAATTGCATGGGGCGCAACACAAAATAATTCCTGATCCGATTGAAGCCGGGACTTTCGCGATTGCCGCCACCGCGACAAAAGGGAGCGTAGAAATTAATAATGTGAACTTGCATGAACTTGATTTAGTTTTGGAAAAACTAAAAGAGATTGGAGTAAATTTTAAGACAGAAAAGAATAAAATTATAATCAAGCCAACACCAAATTTGAACGCTATTGCAAAAATAGAAACACGAACTTATCCCGGAATTCCAACGGATTTGCAGGCGCCTCTCGCTGTTCTCGCCACACAAGCAGAAGGCACAACGCTTGTTCACGATACAATGTATGAAGGGCGATTCGCTTATATCAATGAACTTAACAAAATGGGAGCTAACGCGATTATCTGTGATCCACACCGTGTGTTGATCACAGGACCAACTCCGCTCTACGGACAAAATATTATCAGTTTTGATCTCCGCGCCGGAGCAACTTTAATTATCGCCGCCCTGCTTGCCGAAGGACAAAGCGTGATTGAAAAAGTTGATCAAGTTGATCGAGGATACGAAAGGATTGAAGAAAGACTAAAAGAATTGGGAGCGGATATTAGAAGAGAAGGTTAATTGTAATTTATTATTTTTTATCGGAATTTATCCTTTAGGATTTCATTTAGAATTTGTTGGCTCCATGTCTCCTGACTGGAGCCCTTTTGCGACAAAATCGTAGGGGCAGACCTATGTGTCTGCCCTGAATATGGGATAAATTTTATTTTGCCGCATATTAGGGATAGACACACAGGTCTATCCCTACAGCTACAACAACTTTCTGCGAGAACTGGTTTTTTTAACCAGTTCCTTTCGTTTTGAAATCCCGACGGCTTTTATTTTATCGCCTTATGTTTTTAATGCGGATAGAGTTTTGATAATTTTTGTTTGCTTGGGAAGCATTTGAAACTGATTGCAAATTTTTCATATATATTTTATTCTACAATAAAGTTGGCTCCATTCTCCTGAATGGAGCCACTTGTGCAAACATAAATCGTAACTATGCCTGCGTAAATAAAGATTGCAGTTGATAGGATTATCTGGTGGAGTTTAACAACAGGCTCCAATCAGGAGACTGGAGCCAACGAAGGTTTATTTATTGTATTAAATCACTGCTTATTTTAATTTTCAATACTTCTTCTTTCACTTTAGTTTTTTGAATTTGAATTTGTTTATCCATTTCCCCTCTCCAATTAGGATCTTTATTATTATCAAATATTATTTTATTTGAGTATTCTTCTAATAAATCAGAGAACAATAATAATTCTATTTTGGTATTTTCTAGTTCTGGGTAAAAAGGCGTTGTTCTTGACCACTCTTCCCAATATACTAAACTTGAACATTCTCGCTCGTTAATGTCTACTTTATAATTTGTTGCAAGAGCAGAACAAGATTCAACTTTATCATCAACGCTGACAAGATGATTTTCTATATCTATTATTTGATCAATTAACAATTTGCCGTATCTTTCCTTTTTTTTCTTTATCTACTTGAGTTTGAATTTGTTTTTGATAATGGATATACTGATTTAAAGCATAACTAACAACGCCTATGCTTAACATTATAATCAATGCTATTTTAAACCAATTTTCTTTTATAAATTCTTTCATATTTTTAATTTTAACAATAAAATAAAACTTTACAAAAAGGTCTCCCGTTGGCGGTAATCTTTTCAGATCATTTAAACACACTGTGCGCTGAAAAACGCACAGAATTGACTATGACTAAAAATCATTTTCTTTGTAGTCCTATTTTATTTCTGTCATTCTGAACTTGTTTCAGAATCTGTCTGTTGCTACATTAAGCGAGCCTATAAAATAATAAATGTTTTACTAAATTGAAAACACAATAGTTGTAATATTATACTTGGCATTGTTGCAAATGGGACAGATTATACCTAATAGAACGAAGATTCTAAACCAAGTTCAGAATGACACAGGATAACAAAATTTCATAGAAATAATAGATTTTCATAGCAAGAAATTTAATGCTAAAGGCGAGGGAATTGAACCCAGAGAGAGACTTTAAACCATACTCCAAGCAAAAAGCAAAGGTTAGGTTTCTAAATTATCACTGCAAAAACACCTCAACAGGCAATGATTTAATCACAGTGTTGCCATTCTTAAGAAAATTCAACTTCTCAAACCCGATCACATTGCCTTTTTTATCTTTATTCAAAATAACCTCATCGCCCGTTTCCTCGGAAATAAATTCCTTTTCGGGATTATCAAACCAAACATTCAAAGTATTGCCGAATGAATCATAGTGAATTTTTATTGCTTTTATTTTTTGCTCTTTTATTTTGACCATATTTGTTTCCCCTCTTTAATTTTATTAGTAATATAAACTGTTATGATAAAACCCTTGCCATTTTCATGTTTTACGACAACGCATAAATAATTTTCAAGATATTTCTTATAATAAAGAAAAACTTTTTTATCAGAATTGCTAACCCTTACCATATTTGGCGACTTCAGCACTTTTTTCACTTCTTTTTCTTTCCCTTTAATCGACGGATGCTTAACAATTGTAATCTTCTGCCAATAACTTTGTGTCGTTCTTATTCGTTTATTTAAAACAGATTTAATTTGAAACAATTCCTTATTATCTCTTTTAATAACTTTTCGCATATTTCATATTTTAAACCATACTCCAAACAAAAAGTCCGAAGGTTAGATTACTGAATTGTTACTCATTTTCTACCAGCATAATACCACGCCAAATAAAAAAGTCAACGAGCAAAACCTACATTCTACTCTCAAGTGCAACACCTACATTCTATTCCACCGTCACACTCTTTGCCAAATTTCTCGGCTTATCAATATTACAGTTCAGTTCCATTCCCATATAAGCGGCAAAAAGATGAGTGGGTATAACAGCCAGGATTGGAGTGAGCATTTCAAGCGTTTTGGGAATATAAATAACATCGTCAGCAATGCTTTCTATCTCCTGATTGCCCTCCGTAGCAATAGCAAGAATTTTTCCCTTTCTCGCTTTTACTTCTTCCATATTACTCCACATTTTTTCATAGACACTGTCACTGGGAATTATAAAAACACAGGGAAAATTTTCATCAATCATCGCAATCGGTCCGTGTTTCATTTCTCCGCCGGGATATCCTTCCGCGTGAACATAATAGGCAATTTCTTTCAATTTTAAAGCGCCTTCGTTGGCAATGGGATAATTATATTTCCGTCCCAAAAAAAGAAAGTTTTTATATTTTGAATATTTTTTTGCCAATCCTTCTATTTGTTCGTTATTTTCCAACACCTTTTCTATCAGTGACGGAATTTTCCGGATCTCTTCTGTAATACGCTTTCCCATTACAAAAGACATTTCTCTCATTCTGCCAAAATAAACGGTTAAAAGCGCCAGAACAATTATTTGGGAAATAAAAGCCTTTGTTGACGCTACTGATATTTCCGATCCGGCATGATTATAGATTCCCGCTTCGGTTTCTCTGGCAATAGTACTACCGACAGCATTAACAATTCCCAGCGTTAAAGCGCCTTTTCTTTTTGCTTCCAAAAGTGAAGCAAGACTATCGGCTGTCTCCCCCGACTGGCTGATAACGATAACTGCTGTTTGGGAATTTATAATCGGTTTTCGGTATCTGAATTCAGAACCGAGTTCAACTTCAACGGGAATGCCAGCATATTCCTCCAGCATATATTCACCTACCAATCCGGCATAACTGGCTGTTCCGCAGGCGATAATGATTATCCTGTTGATATTTCTTAACTTTTCCTGATCAAGAACCTCCAAACCGCCCAACTTAACCAATCCTTCCTCAGAAATTATTCTTCCTCTGGTTGAATTTTTGACAACTTCCGGACTTTCAAATATTTCTTTTAGCAAAAAATATTCATAACCGTCTTTCTGTATTTCAGAAACACTTAAATCTATTTCACATTGATCTTTTTTTACCTGATTACCATCAATAGTGGAAATAATTTTATAGCCGTCTCTGTCTATAGTCCCCAGTTCGTTATCGTCAAAATAAATTATCTTGTCCGTATATCCCGCTATTGCCGATGGATCAGATGCTATAAAATATTCATCTTTACCGACCCCAATAACAAGAGGGCTACTTTTCTTGGCAACAACAATTTTACCGGGGTCGTTTTTGGCGATTATAGCCAGAGCGTAAGCGCCTTCTATTTTCTCCAGCGCTTTTAGGACAGCTTCTTCAAGATTGTTTTCAAAATAATGTTCTATCAAATGAGAAATTACTTCCGTATCAGTTTCAGACTTAAAACTATGCCCTTCCTGAATTAATTTCTCTTTTAATATCCTATAATTTTCAATTATTCCATTATGAACCAACCAAACATTACCGCGACTATCACTGTGCGGATGAGTATTATCTTCTGAGGGATAACCATGGGTCGCCCATCTGGTATGGGATATTCCTACACATCCTTCCATTTTTTTACCTTTTAATTTTTTTTCAAAAGCGCTGATCTTACCAACGGATTTCACGCATTCAATAGTGTTGCCATTACTCAAAGTAACCATCCCGGCAGAATCATACCCTCGATATTCCAGCCTTTTTAAAGCGTCCAATAAAAAATCAGAAGCTTTGTTTTCCCCAATATAACCGGCAATTCCACACATAGTTTTAAGTTTAATTTAATTAACAATAAGATATGTTATGATTATTTTTTAGTTTTCTCATCAATCTTTTAAATTCCATACTTTTTGATCCAAAATTTATAAGTAGTCCTATTTCCAGATTATACGCTTCTAAATAATTTATCGCTTGAGCCAAATACACATTCTAATCTTATTACCGCTTTTATTTCCAGCATTATTTTATCTTCAATAAAGAAATCAACCATTCTCATTCCAATATCTGTTCCTTTATATCCAATGCGCATTTCCCACTCTCTTGTAAAAGATAATTCTTTTTCTCCTAATTTAATGGCCGATGCTCTTTGATAAATAACTTCCTGAAATCCATTTCCTAAAAACTTGTGAACTTCCGTCGCCACCCCGATAATTTTTGAAGTTAGTTTTGAATATTTATATTTTTCATTAACAATTTTATTGTTAATCATAGTTCAAGAACCAATCATTGACACCTTTATATTTTTGTCATACAATATAAACATTAAGACGAAAGGGAATCCGAACGGCTAACTACCTAAGGAGACCTTTTCTTTTTTTGTTGCCGTATTTTTCTTTTAACGCCTTTATTGTCAAGATAATCAAAATATACAGGCGCAAGTTTTCTATATAACGAAGAGGCAAATTTTTTATTTGGAAAGAGTATTTTTTTAAATTTTTTTTCCTCAATTAAAAAATCTACCAGCATCTTATAGTCGCCATCTCCGGACACAAGAACTATTTTATCAAATGATTCTTTTTTATATATTTTTTTCATAATGTGAAAAATAATATCAGAATCAACATTGCCTTTCTTTTTTCCAAGCATTGCCGAATTGTGCTCACGAAACATTAAGACGAAACCAGTCTTTTGAATTTCTTCATACAAACTGCGATTTATTTCATTAACATATCCCAAAAAATAATACGCTATAGAAACTTTATACTTATTTTTCAAATAAATCCTAATTTTTTTTAAGATTGATTCTCCATGATTTTTTTGAACTTTTAGTTGTCCCCATATATAAATTCTGCCCGTCTATAAAAGCAAAATCATTTTCTTGTTTTTTATTTTTATTCATAATATCTAAATTCTAAAATTAATCCCTCCAAAAACTCAGCCCATTCTTCTTCCCCTATTTCTCAAAAGAAAAAGCAATATCATCCGAATTACACTTCTGTTTCAAATGTCCATGTTCGTTAAGTTTTCTTTCTCTATTTTATCAATTTCGTAAATTTCATCTCCTGAATTATCCTTGCCAGAATTCTCGCTAACCGCCATAAAAATCGGATAATCATTAAGTTTTTCTAAAATGTTTTTTAATTGCGTTTTTTAATGTAATAGAAAGAAAAGTTGGCACAGCATTTCCAACTTGTAAATTTTTAGAATTTCTTAATCTATAAAAAATATAATTATCTGGAAAACATTGTATTCTTGCGATAAATGAATAAAAAATTTACAACGGTTCGTATTCAGATTCCATAAAACCATTGCTATCAAATTAGCAAATATTTCACACCTTTATTTTTTAATCTTATCATAGAAACAAAATAGATAACAACACAACTATTTCTTCACCAAACTTCCCAAAACCATTTCTTTTGGCTTTTTAACATTTAGAATATCCAATAAAGTCGGTGTAACATTTCCCAAAATACCATTGTTCCTTAATTCACAATTTTTTTTATTTAAATTATTTCCTACTATAATAAACGGCACTGGATTTTTACTGTGCATTGTCAATTCCTTTCCTGTTTTTAGATCAATCATTTCGTCAGCGTTACCGTGATCAGCAGTAATTATTGCCACCCCACCGCTGTCCAGAACTTTTCCAACTATTTGTTTTAAACATTTATCCAAAAATTCTATCGCTATTATAGCCGCTTTTAAATTTCCAGTATGTCCAACCATATCAGCGTTCGCATAATTCACAGCTATGAAATCATAAGCATCGTATTCTATCTTTGAAGTGATAACTTTTGTAATATCACCGGCTGACATTTCTGGTTGCTGGTCATAAGAAAAAACATTTGAGGAAGCGATCTTTTCTCTCATTTCACCTCCGATTGGATTTTTGTGTCCGCCATTTAAGAAATATGTAATATGAGGATATTTCTCCGCTTCAGAGATATAAAGCTGTTTGAAATTTTTCATAACCGCCGGAAGAGAGTTTTTAACCGTTTGCGAACGATAAGCAATTTGCACCGGCAGATCTAATCCAAAGTCAGACAGGGTACAAGCAAAAATATTTTTAAGTTTATTCCGCCTATTCTTGCAATCGGTTATATTATCCAAAACAAACAATTTTGTAAAGTGTCTTGCCCTGTCACTGCGAATATTGAAAAATATTACAGCGTCATTATCTTTTATTTTTGCCACCGGTTTTCCCGTTTTTTCAATTACAACACTTGGAATGATAAATTCATCAGTTAAACCGTTTTTATATGAATTTTTTACGATCGCTTCCGCGGAATAATTTTTAGGACCTTCGCCCAAAACCATAGAGCCATAAGCTCTTTGCAACCTGTCCCAATGCCGTACTCTATCCATTCCATAATATCTCCCGCCTACCGTAGCAATTTTTCCGATGCCGATTTTTTTTATTTTATCATTCAATTCACTTAGAAAAATAAGCGCTGTTTTTTTATAAGTGTCTCTTCCATCGGTAAAAAGATGCAAATAAACTTGTTTAATCTTTCTTCTTTTTGCCAGTTCCAAAAGAGCGTAAAGATGCGCCGGATCACTATGGGAACTGTCAGCATCAGACAAAAGCCCAATGAAATGCAAATCAGTTTTTTTCTTCAGGGCATGATCTATGGTTTTTAATATTCTTGGATTTTTATAAAATTTCCCAGATTCAATTTCTTCATTCACAATTCGCGCGTTTTGTTTTATTATCCTACCCGCTCCAATATTCAAGTGTCCCGCCTCACTCCCGCTTCTTTCATTTTTGCTAAGTCCGACCGCAAGTCCCGTTGCACCAAGAATTGTATAGGGATATTTTCTGACAAGCGCGTCAAAAAACGGCTTCTTCGCCAATTCAATCGCATTACCTTTTGATTTCGGAGCAACTCCCCAGCCGTCAAGAATGATGAGAATGTTTGTTGGTTTTTTAGGCATAACTAAAAAAATATAATTTTTAATTTTGTAATTTAAATATCATTTTTGCACTAAAATAAATTTAGCATAAACTCTGATAGAAATCCAGATACATAATCACACATGGTTCCGTATTGTCAACAAATTGGCATAAGACTAATAAATATTACATGTTTAAAAAAGTAATATAAAACAAAAATATTAAACATTGCTAAAATAAATAATGACAATTTGTTTATTTTCTTAATATCAATCTTCTTCTTACCGAACGAATCGTAAATTAAAGCTATTATTAAAATAAATAGAATTACATCTATCACTAAAAACAATAAACTAAAACAACTAACATCGTCACTTGATGTTAAATCTGTCATAAAAACACATAGAATTGACTAAGACTAAAATCACTTCTCTTATAATAATCCTATTTCTCTTTTTGTCATTCTGAATTTATTTCAAAATCTATCCGTTGCTACACTAGTTAGACCTATGAAATATTAATGTTTTACTAAATTGAAAAACAATGATTGCAATATAATTCTTAGCATTGTTATAAATAGATTAAATTAAACCTAAGACAACAAAGATTCTGAAACAAATTCAGAATAACAGATTGACAATATAATAATTAATTCCCAACCTCCCCCTCAATCTCCATCAACCGATTATATTTTGCCAATCTTTCTCCGCGGGATAGCGATCCCGCTTTTAGAAAATCAGCACCAACGGCGACCGCCAGATCTGCGATAAAATCATCACAGGTCTCACCAGACCGATGAGAAACGATAATTTTCCATTTAGCTTCTTGCGCCATTTTCACACACTTTATTGTTTCCGTCAACGACCCGATTTGATTGGGTTTTATAATAATAGCATTGGCGCAATTATTATCAATTGCTTTTTGCAATCTTTTTGCATTCGTTACAGTCAGATCATCTGCCACTATCATCAGATCACTATTTCCGGTAATTAATTTCTTTTTCATTTCTTTCCACTCACTCCAGTTTTCCTCATTCAAGCCATCTTCAATTGAAAACAACGGATACTTTTTAATCCATTCCAAATACAACACTACTAATTTTTTATAATTCAAAGAAACATTTTCCGGTTTCAAGACATATTTATCGTCTTCCGAAACAAAAAAGGAATTTGCCGCTGCGTCAATGGCAAAAAATATCTCCTTCCCACTTTTATATCCCGCTTTCTCAACCGCCTCGCTGATTAAATCAAACGCTCTGGCGTGACTATCCAGTTTTGGAGCAAATCCACCTTCATCTCCCACTCCGGTTGAATGATCAAGTTCAGATAGAATATTCTTTAAATTGTGAAATATTTCCGATCCGGCTCTGACTTTTTCTTTCACAGATCCAATTCCAATCGGCACAATCATAAACTCCTGAACCGAGAGACCGCTGTCAGCATGTTTGCCACCGTTTAAAATATTGAACATCGGAGTTGGATATTGGATATCCCGAGCACTCGGGATTGAGTATTGAAAAATTTCTGCAAGATATTTATACAACGGTTTGTTTACCGCTTTCGACCCAGCTCTGGCACAGGCAAGGGAAACTCCCAGAATTGCGTTTGCGCCCAGATTAGATTTATTTTCAGTTCTGTCTAATTCCAGCATTATATTATCTATTTTTTTCTGATTTATTACACTCTGCCCGATTAATGCTTTATTTATTTTTTTATTAACATTTTCACACGCCAGCAAAACACCTCTTCCGTTATATTTTGACTTATTCTCATCTCTCAACTCCAATGCTTCAAACTCTCCTGTTGACGCACCGGACGCAACTGACGCTTTTGCCTTAATTTTATTATCCAAAACAACCTCAACTTCAATAGTCGGGTTGCCACGAGAATCAAGAATTTCCCTCGCTTGGATTTTTTTAATTTTACTTGGCATTTTTACTAATTAAATTTTAATATTTTTTTAAAATCACACACCGACACAAACAATGCCAACCTGAAATAAACTCAAAAAATCAATAGTAATTTACAATAATTAGTTGTACCAATTGCGACAACTAATTATAAACAGTTGCTATTAATTACAACAAATCACAGTAAAAGAAAAATTTGTTAATTTGTTATTCATACACCAGAGTTTATTTACTTTAAATACTTGTTTTCTGTCACTTTAAATTCATTTGAATAAAAAACTTTTGAGCTTGAACACGCATTTTCACCAGGCATCTGACAATTATAATATACTTTAATAACAACTCTGTATGTTCCAGTACCCGATCTCGGCAAATCTATATTACAACTGGTTATGTTTTTTTCTTTTCTGAAATTATCAGAATCGTAAACTTTATCTTTCACAGCTCTTCTCTCGCTCCTCCAAACACCATTATCTTTTTTCTCAAAATTACCCAAATATTCACACGGCTCAAAATATATTGAATCACTTGAATTGTTCTTTATAAAGAGTGTTATTTTATCACCAATTTTATAAACATTTTTTTCGGTCACAATTCCTACAGATTTATTATCAGTCCTATAAACTGTCTTGTATGACAATCTGCCTGATTTCTCAAAAATAGGTTTCTGAAAAATAGGGATTAAAAACAATACAATAGTTGGGATGAGAATTATCATCAAAATTACTTCAAAATAAATTCTATCACCCAAATATTTCTGCGTTTTTTTGTTTGGTTTTGTTATTTTGACTTTAGTTTTTGTTTTAGCTCTTGTTTTTGTTTTTGTTTTAGTTTTCATAATATTTTTTATGAATTAATTTTTATAGATATAACGCTGTGAAACCGCTCTGTCGTTCCCGCGGAGACGGGAATCCACTACTACGATAAACATATTTTTTTACCTCTACCATATTTCTTAGAGCTATTTCATAATGTGTGGTCTATATATAAAAAGTGAACTTTTATAAATTAAGCTTTGCGCATTTCGGAACTAAGTTCCGAATACCCGGAACTTAGTTCCGAAATGCCGAGATTGAGATTCCTTAACACTGAATTAAACGCATAAAGATCATATTTTTGAACATATAAATCCTATCAACAAAAAAACACAACATTGCTTTTTTGCAAATACAGACACATCCTGTTTCTTTATCCAATTATCATGTTTACGATACATTAAAAACACGCATTAGAAAAAATGTAATAATCGGGATGAGGATCACTATTAAAATTACCTCAAAATAAATTTCCTCGCCCAGATATTTCCGCGTTTTTTTGTTTGGTTTTTTTGTGTCTGTTTTCATTATTGTAAATTAATTTTATTAAAATAATAAATCGCTGATAAAATAAAAATTATCTGAAGAATCATAAAAATTAAATCACCAGTATAAATACTATAAATTTCAAGACACCCCCTCCTAAAATATAAAAAGTATCCTGCCTCTTTCTCTTCTTCGTTATAACTCCTATAGAGATTAAAATTACTCCCAAAACACCAATTATTTTAAAAACATCAATAACCATTATTAAATTTATTATTATTTTAGAATCTCTAATCCCGGCAATCTCTTCCCTGCCAAAAACTCCAGCATTGCTCCCCCGCCGGTACAGATATAATCTATTTTTTCCAAATCGCTGAATTTATAAACAGCCGCGATCGTATCTCCTCCTCCTATTATAGTACATCCTCCCACTTTGGCAACTGCTTCCGAAATCACTTTTGTTCCCAAAGAAAATTCCTCTTTTTCAAACAGTCCCATCGGACCATTCCAAATTATTGTTTCGGAATCAGAAATTATTTTTGAATACAACTCTGCGGTTTTAGAACCAATATCTAAAATTTTATTATTGCCAATTTTTCCAATTGTGGACAAACTCACTTTATTTTCGTTGCTACAAATAATTGCATCAATAGGAATATGCAATTTATTATTTTCAATATCAATATTTCTAACTTCATCCAGATCAATATCGCCCAACAAAGAATTTCCAATATCAATTCCTTTCACTTTTAATATTACATTTGCCACAACCCCGCCAACCAAGATATTATCAAACTTATCTAACAAATATTCTATCACTGGCACTTTGGTTTTCGCTTTTGCTCCACCAATGATAACCGTTGCCGGCTTTTTCGGATTATTGATCGCTTCCGACAAAACACTGGCTTCTTTTTCCAGAAGCAATCCTGCATATGACGGCAAAAATTTTGTAATCGCGCAAACAGAAGCATGTTTGCGATGAGAAACAGAAAAAGCATTATTGATATAAATATCTGCCAACCCCGCTAATTTTCTCGCAAATCCTTCATCGTTATTTTTTTCTTCTTTATAAAATCTCAAATTCTCCAGCATTATTATCTCGCCCGCCTTAATTTTGCTAACTGCTTTTTCAACTTCATCGCCAATGCAATCATTAACAAATTTTACTTCACGATCCAGCAGTTCCTCAAGATGCTTTGCCACCAACCTTAAACTGCACGCTTGATACTTGCTACTTGATACTTGATATTTTTCCGGACGACCCAAATGAGTCATTAAAATGATCTTTGCCCCTTTCTCCAATAAATATTCTATCATCGGCAATGCCGCCCTGATCCGCCAGTCTTCTTTACTGTCTATTATCCCATCATCCCCAACAGGCACATTAAAATCAACTCTCACGAGAACTTTTTTGTTTTTTAGGTTTTGGATGGATTTAATTGTTTTCATAATATTTAATATTTAAACTTCATTATTATTAGTTCAAATCTCCTGACTTGGATCTTTTGCTTCTTTCAGTATTTCTTTCTTTGTTCAAAGAATCTACTGGTTGTTTCATACTCTCCATAACTTGCTTCATTCGTTCTGTATTGGGAGTATATTCAGCAGTATTACCTATCCTTTTCCAAAATCTACAATTTGTTATATGCTGAATGAAAGTCAACTCAAGTAAACTATTCAATATATCCAATGTACCAGTAATCGCCATGAGATTAATATTCATAATGGCGCGATTATCAAAATCAAACATTCCACCTATACACAATCCGTTAGTAACCTTGTGTGGCAAAACATGAAGAGGACCAACATGTGTAAAAAATTTGCTTAACATTCCATATTGTTGCCCAATAATATCATGTACTTTTTTTGCTTTAGTAACACTTTTTGTAGAATCAAACTTTTTATCTAAATTAGAAATAAATTTTCCATAAAGATCAGGATCAGTATGAAAATTATAAGCAACGGCAGAAGTTTCTATAACATTTCTCATAATCATTTGCGGTTCTTTTGTATAACCTCGCCGTAACAACTCAAGTGAAGCCAATATAGAATTAAGGGCTGTCCAATATAAAAGCGCACTCTGAAAATCGTTATCTGGAACACATTTTCTATCCTTATAGATAATTTCTATCAGGATATTATAAGAAACAGCAAGTTCTTCAACTATAACATCCAAATCACCGCTGTAATTTTTATCAAATTTCAAAGCGATTTCGTTACTAGTTGATTGAAGTTGTTTTAATATAATTTCTTTTGAAGCCATATTTTTCGTTAAAATTTACCAGAAAAAAAATTCTTAAGAAACAACCTCAAACTCAATTCTCTCTCCATCTTCATCTTTCAATTCTCCCCAAACAAAAACCACTTCTACTTCCGGATACTTTTCCAGAATCACCGCTTTAACTTTTTTCATATCCTCAAACTGTTTTTCTTTTTCTTTTTCTATGGAACTAAATTTATAATCCAGCGCGTAAGCGCCACAGTCACTGTGATGGAAAAGAATGATTTTTTTCGCCTGATGGATCTCAACGGAGATGCCGATGTGTTTCATTAGATTATTTTTTACTTCTTCGCTTCCATCAACCAATTCTTTTCCCGCGCCGGCAATAGAAATTACATCAAACCCGCCCTCAAACAGATCCGACTTAGAAATCCACCTTTTTGTTCCCTTGTAGAGTCGAAAATCCATACAACGAATTAAAAGATTTTTGCATGTGTGTGACATAGTTTTAAAATTAAAAAATTAAAAAGTTTATAAAGTCAATATTTACTTAGCCATTTTTAAACATTCCTTTTCGCGCGATTCTTTATATTTTCCAATAAACTTATCGCAAAAATCAATCTTATTATTCATTCCAGCTTTATTTAAAGCAATCACCAAACGCCAGTAACAATTATCTTTTCTCGACCAATTTTCATCTTCTACATTTTCGCAAATTGTCGCGTCTTTATTTTTTTCTGCAAGGCATTCATAGCAATTATCCACGCCAGCGATTCTACAGCCATAACGAATCGGCCAGTCAAGCTCATCGCATTGCCTTGCTTCATTTAATCCATGGCAATTCTGCCCGCTGTCCCAATCCTAGTCATCATGAACTAAATTTTCCTTTTCTAAAATTTTACTGTCAATACTATTTTTACTATCAATTTTTCCAAATTTTGCTTCAACACATTTATTATTCTCGCAAACACATTCGGAAATTACTG
>Ga0164318_10001391_pt1 | contig 21409 bp, 19 predicted proteins | sample GuaBasSedimGuay9_FD_113734 | JGI IMG/M metagenome (GOLD analysis project Ga0164318, IMG submission 113734) | Subseafloor sediment microbial communities from Guaymas Basin, Gulf of California, Mexico - Guay9, Core 4571-4, 0-3 cm | ecosystem: Environmental > Aquatic > Marine > Hydrothermal vents... | reverse complement strand
CGCCTGACCCGCCAGCGACAGTGGCATTGATAACTTCAACGTCTGGGTACTTCTCGCCATAGAGGTTAATAAGAGCCTCAAGCGCGGGGCCTTCATCGCCAGCCCACCACGAGAAAATCTCTAATTGGTTTCCTGCAGCAGGGGCAACTTCTTCTTCAGTTACCTCTTCTTCAGTGACTTCTTCAACCTCTTCAGTTTCTTTAGGAGTACAAGCTGTTAGTACCATGCTGAAGACAACTAAGAGTGATAGTAAAATAAGTAAACCCTTCTTCATTTTTAAATTCTCCTTAACTAAATTGAATTTTTTGTGGTTTGTATATGTGATAGATGTTGAGTTTTTCCTTGAGCATCACCTCCTTTCAATTCTAAGAGTTTAATTTTTCAGCGTTTGTAGGCACAGCTTATTATGATACTGACGCGCATGATTCCCGTTCAATAAGCTGTGATTGAATACATACATGTTCTGGCGCACGATTAGGGTATTGAATGGATTTTATGAGTAGTTGAGCTGCTCTTTGTCCAAGTTCTTCTATAGGTTGACGCATGGTTGTCAGTGGGGGATTGAGATAAGGGGCAATTGGAGCATCATCGAACCCTATAATTGAAATGTCTTGTGGAACGCGAATGTTTGATTCTCGTAAGGCTCGGATTGCTCCCATGGCCATTCTATCGTTATGGGTAAAAATGGCTGAAAACGTTTCTTTTGTCGCTAGTAGTTTTTTTGTTGCTTCTAAACCGGATTTTGATGTCCATTTTCCATTAATAATTAGGGATTCTTTTGGTTGTATACCCGCTTCTATTAATGCGCGGCGATAACCAGCCAAGCGATCTCTCGCATCTTCTTCGTTTTGCAGCCCTAGAATAGTGGCAATTGAGGTATGGCCTAGCCCAATTAAGTACTTAGTGGCCTGATACCCTCCTTCTAGACCATCGCAAGTAATTGAAGATACTGGCGCATCGCCAGCAGTATTTTTTAGATAGGTTAGGGGTATATTGCTTTCTATTAGTGGCAACAAATGGTGATAGCGGGCATCGTCTCTGGGATTGAGCATTAACAACCCATCTATTCTTCGCTTGAGCATTTCCTCTAATAATAGCTTTACCTCTGCCTCAGTTTGCGCGCTGCCAGTGAGAGTGAAAAACCCCAAGCGTTGTGCCTCAATTTGGGCGCTGTCAATCATTTTTGCGAAAATATAATCCGTTAAACTGGGAGAGATGCACCCAAGCGTGTATGTTCGGCCTTGGACTATTGAACGAGCGATGAAGTTTGGGCGATAACCCAGTTCTTCAATAGCTGCCTCAACCTTGGCGCGTGTTTCAGGGCTAACGCGATCACTATTGTTAATCACGCGCGAAACAGTCTGATGAGAGACATTACTATGGGCAGCTACGTCTCGAATAGTAACATTGGGGTGGGGCAACTTGTTTACCTCGTGAATTAGAGCCAATCAGATGTGGATTTGTGGCTTGTAGCAGTGAATTAAAGTTTGCTTCAGGACAAATATCTGAGGTTAGCCATGTGTTACCGGTCACACGAGAGCGAAAATAAAAAAGGCATGCTTTTCTATTTTTTTGCAGATGCTGATGACAGTATGTTACCGGTCACATGGGTGTTCGTTAATAGTATATCAACACGCTTCTGTTGTCAAGTTAAAAAAATTGGCGAGGGTGTGCTAATGGCGAAACAAGTGCTTGAAGCGTGGTGCCCTAACCAGCGCTGAAGTGCTGGTGTTTGGTTAAACGGATTGAACAGAACCTTTACGAATATATTTGGACGATAGTGATGCTTCCTTCACAAAGAGTGATTTAGAAGTAGCTGTAGAATCCATCGCTTAGAAGAATGCTAATGATATCAAAAATAAAACCATCCAAACAAGGAGTAATCCATGACAATGAAAACAACACAAACAAGCCCACGTCATCTCCAGCGTGGGAGTTGGTAAAACTGACCTTGGCAATCTCTCCCTGGGAAGGTTCAGCTAAGGCCACCAGCGTAATTTGCCGCTCACGATCCAGTGGGGAGCATCCCGCTATCTGGTTGGAGAGCGTGTCTCTGATTACGCCCGTCCCCTGGAGCGCCTGGACTTTCAACGCTTGTCGGAATGGAGTGCTAAAAAGCTGTTGGTTAAACGGCTAAAGGCAAGCTACATCTAGAAACAATAGTATCCGAGAGTGTAAAATATTAGTGGACACTTCTCGGAGTAATCTAAAACATTAGGGGCATTTCTGCCCCCAGATCTGGTAAATCTGGCCGCGAAACAGTCTCCTTCGGCACTTTTGAGGCTAATTTACGCCCAGCATTTTTGCTGGCTAAAAAAAGTGTCCACTAGTTTTTGAACCATCCCAAAAATTCGCGTGATAAGCAGAAAATGAGATGCATGAATGAATCCCTGCTGAAACTGGGATTCCACTCCCCGTGGAATCATTGCAAAAAACGCTGCCGAAAGGCGGCGTTTTTACTTTTAACTTAGCGCGGGTCTTCAAGCAAAGATAGTTCATAAATCTGTTTTCTCTAACCCAAAATCCAAAACGCTCCTTTTACTATTCCCTATCTCGCGTAATCGGCATATAATACTTCCGTATCGGAATAGTTTACTGAAAACAATTGACTTAACGGAAGTGGCTTAGTATTATAAAAAAGGAGAAAGTAATGAAAGCAAAAATTGATGATTTGGATAGAGAAATTTTTGAATGTTTACGAGAAGATGCGAGAATGCACGCGTCTGAGATTGCTCGGCGATTGGGGCATATTACGGCGCGGGCGGTTAGAAATAGATTGGACAGACTCGTAAAGGAAGGTTTTATTGCCATTACTGCTGGAGCAGTGCCTGAAAGACTAGGCTTTCCGATTAGTGCCGACATTTATATAGATGTCGAGCCAGGCAAGATTGAGCAGGTTGCCCAAAAGCTGGAAGAATTGGATGAAGTTTTTTATGTTGCCCTGACAACCGGTGATACAGATATATCGGCATCTGTTGTTGCGGTCAGTATGGGTGCATTGCAGGATTTCATCTCAAAGAAGATGCACACGATTCCTGGCGTGACCAAAACCAAGACTTATGTTCTCACCAAAATTCTCAAACAAAGCTGCGATTGGGCGTTCCCTGAGAAGTTGCCAAAGGTCTAAACACTTGGACGCGATTCCATAAACGAGTAATCTCATTGAAAGCTGGAAAAGAATGAATAATTATGAAAATTAGCCTTTTAGGCATTTCTGCCAGCCCTCGTAAAAACAAGAGCAGTCATTTCATGTTGGAGCACGCTTTAGAAGCGGCTAAGGCAACTGCGCCCGATATTGTAGAAACAGAACTTTATTCTATTTCAGGAAAAATATTTGAGCATTGCGATAGTTGCCATCAATGTGAAGTTCTTGGGCATTGCCGAAAAGTAGAAGATGATTTTGCTGAATTACGTGATAAGTGGCTAGCAGCAGATGCGATTATCTATTCAGTTCCCGTTTATCACATGGGCATTCCTTCCCAGTTCAAGAGTTTTATTGACCGAGTTGGTCATAGTGTTCAGGAAGGTTTTAACGACCGCGCTCTCAGGGTTATGGGGTTTTTGACATCAGGTTCCGGGTTTGCTTCTGGGCAAGAATCTGTCTTGCTTTTTCTGAATAGTCATGCTGTCATGATGGGATGCATCCCCATTGGCGGTTTGTGGCCCGTTGGTTATATTGGAGTTGGCGCGCGAGTACCCTACCCAAAAACTATGCGCCAGAATTATGCAGATAAGGATGAACATGTAATTGAAGCGATAGAAGCCTCAAAGGAAATCGCCAAACAAATTGTCTTGGTCACAAGAATTTTGAAGGCTGGAGGGGAACAGACAAAAGAAATTTTGAAGCGAAATGGCGGTTTTGATTTTTTCCTCCAACGATTAGAAAATAAATAAAAAAAACATGCATCCAAGAATTGAAATCAACCACGAAATTTGCGATAAAGAAGGGCTATGTGTTCGTGTCTGTATTGAAGATATTTTCGAGCAAAAAGAGCGAAGCACCGTCCCCGCCATTGTGCATCCAGAAGCATGTTTCTTCTGTGGGCAGTGTCTCGCCATTTGCCCTACCGATGCGATCTCGCATAGTGGCTTTGAGATCTCAAATGTTATCCCTATAACGCCTGAGATGAAAATTGAATCGGATAGGCTTCTGGGTTTCCTGCGCACACGCAGGTCAATACGAGAATACCATCCAAAACGGCGCGTGCGAAAAGAGACGATAGAAAAACTGCTCGATGCCGCCCGCTATGCGCCAACCGGCTCGAACGCCCAGAGCCTTGAGCATATTGTCATTACTGATCGTGCGATGATGGATAAACTCGCCGCGCTTTCAGTTGATATTTTCCGAGAAAAAATACTCCACTTTCAGGACGAGAATGCACTCTCAAACCTGGACCCGAGGCTTGCGAGGCGTATAGAATCGGATATTCCCTTTTACAAAAGCGTGGTCTCGGAGTACGAAGCCGGCAAAGACCCTTTTTTCTATCAGGCTCCCGTGCTAATTATTACCCACGCCGATCTGACAATCACCTCCTGCCCCACCGAAGACGCAACCTTGGCATCCTACCAAATGATGTTGATGGCGCAAAGTTTGGGATTGGGAACTTGTTATGTTGGCAATTTATATGAATTTGGCAATGAGTCTCCAGAAATTCGTGAAATGCTTGAGATACCTGTAGAGAATGATATTTTAATATCCTTTATTCTCGGTTATCCCGCTGTGCGATTCAGGAAATTAGTCGATCGTCATGAGCCGAAAGTTCAGTGGCTGGAAAAAGCATACGTCGCGTAGATGATGAAAAACAGAAACAAGCCCAAATTCAAGCTCGCTACGAGGTTCCACATCCAGAATTATGAAGGAGAGATAAATGACCGAAAAATTATTTGATGCAATTACCGAATTATCAAGAGACGAAGCTCTGAAGGTTACAGACGAGTTATTGCAGAATAATGTAGATCCAAATGACATCCTCGATACAGCACGAGATGCGATGCAAGTTATTGGAGAACGCTTTGAATCTGGTGAATATTTTTTGCCTGAATTGATGGTCTCTGGCGATATTTTGGCGGCCGTTGCCGATAAAGTGAAACCTCTTCTAAAAAAAGAAGGGGAGACTGAAAAGATTGGTAAGGTTGTCTTTGGCACTGTTGCGGGCGATATTCACGATATTGCCAAAGATATTGTTGTTTTCATGTTGGAAGTCAATGGTTTTGAAGTGATTGACCTCGGCGTGGATGTCCCGATAGAAAAGTTTGTTGAGGCAGTTCAGGAACATGAAGCCAAAATTGTCGGCTTGAGCGGTTTCTTGACCTTAGCCATCGAACCCATGCGGGATACTATTTCTGCATTAAAGCAAGCGGGTTTGGATGATGTAAAAGTGATGATTGGTGGTGGACCGATCAATGGACTTGTTTGTGATGATACGGGTGCAGATGCCTGGGGACCCACTGCTATGGATGCCGTATCCATTGCTAAAGAATGGGCGGGGGTAAGAGCGTGATAGATAAGAAAACGCAAGTAGAGCTTGATTATCAGGCACGCGAGAAACGTGTTTGGGATGCGATCCGTTTAGAAAAACCGGATCGGGTTCCGATTGTCTGTTACGACGAATATTTCTCTTTAAAGCAAGGCGGGCTGACTCCGGCAGATGCATATTATGACCCGAAACGCGCATCCAAAGTCTTCGCTGACGAAGTAACGAAATTCAATTGGGACATGGTCTCTATATTTGGGAATGTACCCGGCAAGGTTGGCGAAACCATTGGGCTCACATCCAACAGGTGGGCGGGATATAACTTGCCCGATAATCAAGAATATCAGTTTGTTGAAAAAGAGTATATGCTGGGCGACGAATATGATGAATTTCTGAAAGACCCTAGCGATTTCACTATTCGCAAAATGTGGCCCAGAATGGCTGATGGTTTGGGTGCTTTTGGGTTATTTCCTTCCTTTACGATGTTCTCACATGCCTATGCACCCATTTCAGATTTGGCAATTCTGCTTGGGCAACCAGAAGTAAGAGAGATGTTGGAAAAGCTGATTCAAATTGGCGAAGAGATGAATGAGCACCTTGCTGGCGTAGACCTGGCAGTGGAGACATTAAAAGAAAAAGGACTCCCTGTATTTGCAGAAATTCCTGCCCATGCTCCCTTTGACTGGATATCAGATTATTTCCGTGGCATCAAAGGTACCATGTTGGATATGTATTATCAACCAGATAAGCTCAAAGCCGCCATCAATCTGATTACCCCTCACATGATTGAGTACACGATTAGCACGGCAAGGATGATGGGATTTGATCACGTAGCCATTCCTTTGCATCGTGGCGCAGACCCTTTCATGTCAAATAAACAATATGCGGAATTCTATTGGCCCAGCCTTAAAGAACTTCTTCTGGCTTTGATTGATGCAGAAATTACCCCCATGCCTTATTGGGAAGGGTCATATACCAATCGCCTTGAATTCCTGACAGAGTTGCCACGCGGAAAAATATGGGGGCATTTTGATGTTGTTGATATTGAAAAAGCTAAAAAATTGCTCGGCGATACGATGTGCTTCTGGGGAAATGTCCCTGTCCAGACGCTCATCTCTGGCACGCCCGAACAAACTAGCGATTATGTCAAATTACTCATTGATACCTTTGGCGATAATGGAGGCTTGATCGTGGATGGGGCTGCCGGAATCCCAAAGGAAGCCAAACTCGAAAACGTAATCGCCATGACAGAGACTGTATTTGAATATGGCGTTTACTAGTCAATAAGGAGGCTCTATCTGAAAAATACTTTAGCAAAAGAGAAACGCCCTCAAGTAAATTCCTTAGTGATATAAGGAGATTGAGATGAAAAAACGATTTTTTATTATGTTAACCCTCGTGCTGACTCTGATTTTAGCTGGTTGCGGTTCTGGGGCGAAAGAAACCCAGTCTCCAGATGCACCCCCTGAAAAATAAGCAGAGGCAAGCCAAGACCCCGTCATATTGCGCATCGGCGATCTGGCTGATGCCAATTGCTGGAATCCATGATGCCTTTGGTGATAATGGCGGCTTGATCGTGGATGGAGCCGTAGGTATCTCGAAGGAAGCAAAACTTGAAAATGTAATTGTTATGACAGAGACCGTATCTGAATAAGGTGTCTATTAGTAGAGAAGGAGGCTTTATTTGAAAAATATTCGAAGCAAGAAAACACGGTATTGATGCGTTTAACTGTGGGCACAACATGACATCCAAAATAATCCGCGAATTGACGCTAATCTGCGCTAATGACGAGAAAAAAGCCAAAAATTAGCGAAAATTCGTGAAGATTAGTGGACAAAAAGGTTGGTCCCGTTTAAGTGTGGCGCTACTGAAAACACTTCCGAGTAAGTTATTTAAATCATAATAGGAGAAAAAACAAATGTCACAAGAAATAGCAAGAAAAATGGCAAAGATCAAGCCGCAAGGAGAAGAACGTTGGGAGGATATTTTTGTGAGTGTACCGGTTTCCATTGAAGTAGGAGACTATTCCGGTTGTAAAGAATGGATAGAAAACCTGCACAAAGATGGGGTGGAAGATCTCGAGGCTTATTTTAAGGAAAACCCCAAGGCTGTCAGAGAAGGTATCACTTACATGGCTGAAGAGTTTCTTCTGTACAATTTCGAGTTCTTGAATATGTATGAATCCAACTCCATGGATGAGTTCAAAAAAGTTACCTACAGAGTTGATCCGAGAACGGATAGAAGCATCTATACCGATGATTTTGTAGGTAGTTTTGAGCAGATGTTTCTCGCGTTCGATCGCGGAGAAACCCGTATTGCATGTTTCACGGATGAAGCGACTGTCGATAAAGACAAGAAGTTTCGTCCTTTCCGTGCGGAGGTGTGTTGGCAGATCGTGCGAGGTTATGAGGATACTTGGGAAAGGGTAGTTGTTTCTGTTATCCCCGTTGACAGACTGAACGAGGCTAAGCGCCCAGATGCTGTTTCGAGCACCTAGCTGTAGTATTCCATAGATATTAACGACATGGTTCATTACTGGCAAAAATAACTGGTTTACAAATTCACGATGTGCACATCCCAGATATGGCGATTTTGACCTCTACAGGGTTTCTTCTGCCGTATCTGGGATGAAATTCCCACGCAATTCACCCATTTTATCACTTTTGCACACTTACTTTAGATGAGCCAATAAATAATAAATGAGGGGGTGCTAAAAAGTTGTTGGTTAAACCTTAGCCCCCCTCTCAATCCCCCCAAATGCCAAAAGCAGGAATTTGGGGGGAGGTCGCTCTCCTCCCCTAAATTCGACCGTTTTTTGTCGCTCGATAGTTTTTTCATCGCTTTGGGAGAGGCTGGGTGGGGGCAGAACTTTCCAACAACCTTTGAATGCTCCCAAATAAATTTAGTTCAAGATAAGGAGAATAAAATGAATACGAAAAGAATTTTGTTGATTGGTATTACTTTGCTGATTGTTCTTGTTCTAATCATCGGCTGTAAACCAGCCACCCCAGCAGAACCAGACGTACAACCTGAAGAAGCTCAGACAACTGAAGAAGAAGCTGTTTCCGAAGAGGTTGAAGCAGAAGCCGCGGAGCCCATTGTTCTGCGGGTAGGTGGTCTGAGCGATATAGATGGCTGGAATCCCTGGTCTAATACCTCACCTTATACACTTGGGTCATTGGTTCTGGAAGGCTTTACGGACCGCGGCCCTGCGTCCGAAGGGTTTCCAGCAGTTCCTAAGCTGGCTGATTCATGGGAAGTTTCCGAGGATGGTCTTATCTGGACAATCCATCTTCATGAGGGAATTACTTTCTCTGATGGTACACCTGTAGACGCTAATACTGTTAAAGAGTATCTGGATTGGTTGAGGAATGAAGAGATGTTATTTGGATATTTTGCCTCAATCACAAATATGGTATCAGTGGAAGTAATTGATGATCTTACTCTTCAATATACAAATGCTGAGCCTATGGTTAGTTCTGCGGATCATGATTTTCCTGTAATGTATATTCTTCCACCCTATATATGGTCTGAACTTGGCGAAGATTTGTATATGTTCGACAATGCAGAGATGATTGGCACTGGTCCTTATGTTATTGCAGAATATGTTCCCGGAAGCCATATTATCTTTGATGCAAGAGAAGATTACTATCGGGGCAAACCGATTGTAGACCGGATTATCTATACGATTTACAGTAACAGTGATGCTCTTGTAAATGCGCTTATATCAGGTGAAGTTGACTTGACTATGCCAGATTTAACACCGGAAGTACTTGACGCATTGGGAGAAAACCCAAATATCACAATCAAAGAAAATTTTCCATTAGGAACTTTTGACCTTGCATTTAATATGACTGACAGCGGCACAGGACATCAGGCTCTTAAAGATCCCGCAGTACGGCTGGCAATTGATCAGGCTATTGATAAGCATCAGATTGTTGATGTTGTATTTTTAGGTCATGCAACAGCAGGACCGACAAACTGGGCTGTAGGTCCATATTATGATGGAAAGCTGAACCCGGACCTGACAATGACACCATTTAATCTGGATGTCGCAAGGCAGACCCTTGAAGATGCCGGCTATTTTGATACTGATGGAGATGGTGTTAGAGAAACACCTGAAGGAGAGCCTCTTGAGTTCCGTCTTATCTATGCAACTGACTACGCGACTTCCCTGACGATGACAGAAATGATAGCTGATTGGCTTTCTGAGGCAGGGATTAAGGTTGATATAGAAGCGGTAGACCTCGGCACCTGGTTCTATACAGTACTGGACGAGCGGGATTATGATATGGCTATAGATCAAAGGCTTTCCGACACTGATCCTGTAGCTATGGAATCCTGGTTAAGTATCTGGGCTACAGAAGGATTTAGTACAACAGGCGGCTCTAACCCTGAATTGGATGATTTTATTTATGGGTATATGTATTCCGCAGATGAGGATGTTCGCCAGGAGATGATATATGAAGCACAACGGATTTTAAATGAAGAACGCTGGTTTATCACTTTAGCGGGACCGCATAAGATTCAGGCTTACAGAAACGATCGTTTTATATTTCCGGAAGATGTAACACATGTGGATATTGGAGTGCTCGCTCCTGAGGGTGTTCTTAATGTAAAAGTTGTGAAATAGTTCTGTAGTAATAGGGGGGAGGAGTGTAAAACTCCTCCCCTCCAAAAAAAAACTGTGGAAAAGGTAAACCTATAGCTAAATATATTTGGGTAGATAATACTATCTATAAACCATATGGAGAAAAGATGAAGAAACGATTTTTTATTATGCTGATTCTCACCCTGCTTCTAGCTATAGTTGGATGTAGTTCAGGGGCAGAAAAAGCGCAAACCCCGCCAGATACCTCAGAAGATACAGCTCCGGCAAGCAATGAGCCAATTGTCTTGCGGGTGGGTGGTTTGCAAGATGCTGACTGCTGGAATCCATTTAGCTGCACAGCCATCTATATGTGGGGCGATCTTTTGGTTGAGGGTCTTACCCATCAAGGAAAAGCATCTGAAGGTTGCGACGCTGAACCGCGAATGGCTGAGTCTTGGGAAGTTTCAGAAGATGGCTACACCTGGACTATCAAACTGCATGAAGGGATTACCTTCTCGAATGGCACCCCGGTAACAGCCCACACCGTCAAAGAATTCTACGAGTGGTGGGCTTCCAATGAAGATATTGCCGTATTCAACGCGGAACTGCTCTACCTGGACACCATCGAAGTAGTAGATGACCTCACATTCACCTACGCTACCTTCGAACCCATCCACAACTCCCCAGACAACTCATTCATCTTCATGTGGGTCTTCCCGCCTGAAATCTGGAAAGCGGTTGATGCAGAAGAGTTGTTCATCGTTGATAACAACCCGCCCGTGGGCACCGGTCCCTACACGCTGACAGAGCATGTCCCCGGAAGCCACATGATTTTTGATGCTCGCGAAGATTATTATCGCGGCAAGCCGCCTATCGATCGGATTGTCTACACCATCTTCACCAATCCTGATGCCCTCAATAACGCCCTGCTGGCCGGGGAAATTGACCTGACCTTGCCTTTCCTTACGCCTGAAAGCTATAACGCCTTATCCCAAGATACCAATATCACCATCGAAGAAAAATTCCCTGGAGATACTTACAATCTGGCCTTCAATATGAAAGATGCAGGCACAAGCCATCCGGCTATAAAAGACCCGGTGGTGCGTGAGGCCATTGATTACGCTCTCGATAAACAACAGGTTGTCGATGTGGTCTTCCTGGGACATGCCATCACCTGCCCCACCAACTACGGTTGCGGCCCTAATTTCGAAGGCGATCTCAATCCTGATTTGGAGATTACCCCCTTTGACCTGGACAAAGCCAACCAGTTGCTTGAAGATGCAGGCTATGTTGACGCCGATGGCGATGGTGTCCGCGAAACTGCGGACGGCCAGCCGCTGGACTTCCGACTGGTCTACATAACCGACTTCCCACCCGCAGCCACTCTGAGTGATATGATCGCCGGTTGGCTGGGCGAGATTGGGATCAACGTCATCATCGAAGCCGTGGATTGGGGCGCCTGGTACGATGTGGTGACCAACCAGCGTGATTTCGACATGACGATTGATGTTGCCCTCAGCAATATCGATCCTGTTTCCATGGATTATTGGCATAGTTGCTGGTCGTCCGAACCCGGGGGATACAGCACATCCGGTTACTGCAATGAAGATTTCGACTTCCTGGTCTACGACTACTGGTTCGGCACCGACGAAGCCGCCCGTGAAGAGGCAAACTTTGCAGCCCAGCAAATGCTGCATGACGACCGCCCCTTTATCATCGTCGCTGGCCCCAAACAAATCCAGGCCTACCGCAATGACCGCTTTATATTCCCCACTGACACCTGCTACGATAATCTGGGTATGTTCACACCAAATGGTGTGCTGAATGTGACGTTCCCATCAGCAACCGAATAGAATTCGGTTGCTGACATACAAAACCCGTTCAAACGGGTTGAAAACGCTGGTTTTTAACGTGTTTGAACACGTTTTGCGTATCAGCGATGAATTCCATTCATCGGTTTCGAGCGAAACCACAGATTCCGTTAGAATCAGCAACGCTAGTCATCAAAGGTAGTAAGGAAGTTAATATGGAAGCCACAATTTTACAAACACGTCAAGACTGCGAAGACCTGCTCGAAGGCGCCCTCTGGCTGGGCACGGGCGGCGGCGGCAGCTATCAGGAAGGCATTGAACTGCTCGAAGAAATTATCAACGAAGGCTTATCCCTGGGATGGGTGGACGCGGAAAGTATCCCCGATGATGTCTGGACAGTCACGGTTGGTCTGCACGGATCGATTGCGCCCTTATCGTCTGAAACATTGGCAGAAATCCGGGATAACGGCCTGACCGAAACCCAAGACGAGTGGTATTTAGTCAAAGCTGTCAAGGAACTAGGTGTTTCCTTGGGTCATGATTTTGGCTGCGTCGTATCGGGCGAATTAGGCCCGGCCAGCGTTGCTGATACTTTGGCTGTCGGCGCTCGCCTGGGCATTCCCGTTGTAGATGGCGACTATATCGGGCGAGCCGTTCCTGAAGAGACCCAATCCACTTATTGTTTGCACGGAAAAAACAGCCATCTCTTCGCCGGTGTGGATCGCTGGGGTAATAGCGTTTTTGTCAAAAACGCGGTTAATATCCATGCCCTGGAACGGATGGCAAAAATGCTGGCGGTCGCTTCGTATGGGGATATCGCTGTGGCAACCACGCCGCTTATCGCCGAAGAAATGAAGAAAATCGTTGTACCAGGCACGTTAAGCCAATGCCTGAAAATCGGACAAACGCTTCGAGCTTCGAGAGAGAATGGCAGCGATCCTGTCGATGCGGCGGTGGAAGCAAGCCAGGGATGGAGATTATTTGACGGTACGGTAAAAAGCCTGAAGACTGAAGATCGAGACGGCTACTATTTCGGCACCGTAGAAGTTGAGGGTACGGGAGATTTTCAAGATCAGACTCTCGAAGTATGGTTCAAAAATGAAAACCAGATAACGTGGTTAAACGGTAGCCCGTGGGTTTGCAGCCCGGATCTCGTCACATTTGTTTATAAAGAAAGTGGTCGCGGTGGTTACAATGCAGAATTGAAAGAAGGGGATGAAATCGCCGTGATCGGGATGAAAGGGGTAGAGGGTTTCAGAACGAAATTCGGATTATCTTTAGCAGGACCAGCTCATTTTGGTTTTGATATTGACTATATTCCCATTGAAGAATTGATGACTGAAACCGCCCCCAAGATTGTGGAGAAACCATAAATGATGATTCCTAGAATAGACCCTACTAAAGTTGGCGTTTTAGTGATTGATGTTCAACCATCCTTTATCAAATACGCTTTTGAAAACAAAAGCCAGCAAAAAGAATCTTTGTTGGTGCGTCTGGAACACCTTCTGAAACTAGCCGACTGGATGGATTTACCAACAGTGGCTACCTTTGAGAAACCAATTTCAGAAAATGGTGCATTTCCTGAACGGTTGGAGAATGTTTTTCCCGCTAAAGGGCAACGATTTGTCAAAAATTATTTTGGTTGCATGACAGAGCCAGATATAGCAGATGCGATCAAAGAATTACAGGTCAAACAAATTGTCGTTGCCGGTGCCGAGACGGATGTTTGTGTGATGCAATCTGTGCTTGGTTTATTGCAGGCAGGTTATCAGGTTTTCCTTCTGGAAGATTGTCTCTTTACGTCTGAGTCTCAGCCAGCTCCCGCGTTACGCCGCATGTACCAAGCTGGAGCAATCCCTTGCACATTAAAAACGATAGCTTATGAGCTTGTTCAATGTGTGGATGACCTTCCCTGGTATTCGGAAGGCTGGGAGATGAAGGACCGTTCTGACGTAAAGCCATTCCCCAAAGATTTTATTTTTCCTGAAGAATGGCCTGTTTGGGAGCCAAAGCTATAAAGAGGAATTATGAAAACACAAGACTATATTAATTTAGAAAATCAATACGGTGCCAATAACTACGCACCGCTGGATGTTGTTCTCACCAAAGGGGAGGGCGTTTGGGTTGAAGATGTGGAAGGCAACCGCTATATGGATTGTTTGAGCGCGTACTCAGCAGTTAATCAAGGGCATTGTCATCCGAAAATTATGCAAGCTATGTCTGAGCAGATGCAAAAACTGACCCTGACATCTCGTGCCTTTCGCAACGATCAGTTAGGGCTTTTCTACGAAGAGTTATGCAAACTAACGAATTCGCATAAAGTTTTGCCCATGAACAGCGGTGCAGAAGCAGTGGAAACAGCTATCAAGGTCGTTCGCAAATGGGGCTATAAGGTCAAAGGTGTGCCAGAAAATCAGGCAGAGATTATTGTCTGTGAAAATAACTTTCACGGAAGGACAATCGCCATCGTGGGCTTTAGCACCGATGAAGACTCTCGAAATGGATTTGGTCCATTCGCTCCCGGCTTTAAAGTCATCCCCTTTGGCAATGCTCAGGCATTGAGAGATGCCATTACGCCCAATACGGTTGGTTTTATGGTTGAGCCGATTCAAGGCGAAGCGGGCGTGATTGTTCCCCCAGCAGGCTATCTCAAAGAAGTTCGAGAAATCTGTACCGAAAACAATGTGACCTTGGTTTTAGATGAAATCCAAACCGGTCTAGGGCGCACGGGAAAACTTCTCGCCGAAGAACATGACGGTATCGAAGCCGATTTGACCTTAATCGGTAAAGCCTTATCTGGCGGTTTTTACCCCGTTTCGGCTGTGCTTTCAAATACTGTTGTCATGGATGTTTTACAACCCGGTGAGCACGGAAGTACTTTTGGCGGAAATCCTTTAGGTGTAGCCGTAGCGCGTGAATCTCTAAAGGTTTTGGTCGAAGAAGGCTTGATTGAAAATGCCGAGAAGATGGGGGCTTATTTTATAGAGGGTTTGAGAAAAATTGAGCAACCATTAATTAAAGAAATTCGTGGCAAAGGTCTATTGATTGCCGTAGAGTTTCATCCCGAAGCTGGTGGCGCACATCAATATGTTGAAGAATTGGCAGAAAAAGGTCTGCTTTGTAAAGAAACGCATGTTCATACCATTCGCTTTGCCCCGCCGCTTGTCATCACAAAAGATGAAGTGGATTGGGCATTGAAAATTATCGAAGAAATTTTTGTATCCTAATCTAATAGTACTAAAACATACCCAAAAAGGAGTAAAAAAATGTCCCCAATCAAGACCCTCATTATGGGAGCCGCAGGCCGCGACTTCCACAACTTCAACACCGTTTTTCGTGGCAACAAGAATTACGAAGTGGTCGCCTTCACCGCCACCCAAATCCCGGACATTGAAGGGCGCGTCTATCCCGCCGTTCTCGCGGGCGAGCTTTATCCTGAAGGCATCCCTATCCACGATGAAGCTCAACTTGAAGAACTAATTAAAGAGTTGAACGTCGAAGAAGTCGTTTTTGCCTATTCGGATGTGCCACATGAATACGTTATGCACAAGGCTTCGCAAGTCAATGCTCTGGGCGCACACTTCCGCCTGCTCGGTGCCGCGCCAACCCAAATCCAGTCCACGAAACCGGTTGTGTCGGTTTGCGCCGTCCGCACGGGATGTGGCAAATCCCAAACCACGCGCCGCGTCTCCCTCATCCTCCGCGATATGGGCTATAAAGTCGCCGCCATTCGTCACCCAATGCCTTATGGTGACATCGCTAAGCAAGCTGTTCAACGCTACGCCGACTATAGCGATCTCGACAAACACGAGTGCACGATTGAAGAGCGTGAAGAATACGAGCCCCATATTGATAATGGGATTATCGTTTATGCGGGCGTGGATTACGAAGCAATTGTACGCCAAGCCGAAGAAGAAGTGGATATTATTTTGTGGGATGGCGGCAATAACGACCTGCCTTTCTACAAATCGGATTTGGAGATAGTGGTCGCCGACCCGCTTCGACCAGGACATGAATTGACTTATTACCCCGGCGAGGCGAATGCCCGTTCTGCTGACGTTTTTGTGCTCAATAAAGTCGATACCGCATCGCCCGATGACGTTATCTTGGTGCGCGAAAATCTACGGAATCTGAACCTGAACGCGATCGTCATCAAAGGCGCGTCCCCATTATTTGTAGATGACCCCGCCGCAATTCAAGGCAAACGTGTGCTCGTTGTCGAAGATGGTCCCACCCTGACACACGGCGGGATGAAATACGGCGCAGGCTATGTTGCCGCTAAACGCTTTGGCGCAGCCGAGATAGTTGACCCACGCCCCTTCGCAATCGGCTCCATCGCCGCGACCTTCGAGAAATATCCCGATACCGGCGAGATTCTCCCCGCCATGGGATACGGTGAAGCGCAAATCCGCGATCTCGAGGCAACTATCGCCGCCGCCGATGTGGATATGGTCATTCTCGGTACGCCAATTGATTTAACCCGTGTCTTGAAGATTGATAAACCTCACCAGCGTGTACGTTATGAATTGCAAGAGATTGGCGTACCCACACTTGAAGATATTTTGAAAGAAAAGTTTGGAAAGTAGGTTATTACTCAGTCTTCCGAATTCTTGCGAAGCACTCCAAACAGAGTGAAGAAGTAAAGAATTCGGAAGGCTTTGCACCAAAACTATTGAGGCGATAGCTTACTACAATAAAATCCCAAGAAAGGAAAATCATAAGTGATACAAATTGATTATATTCTCCGCAAGATCACATTTAGTTTGATGACATTGGCAGCGGTAATCGTCTTCAATTTCTTCCTCTTTCGCATTATCCCCGGCGATCCGGTTGCGATGATATCCAGTCCGCGCATGAAGCCCGAAACCCGTGACCTGATCCGAGAACAATATGGATTGGATAAACCCATCTGGCTGAATCTTGATGCCGCGCGTGAAGAAGATCGTTTCGCTGCGGCTTTTGACAGCCAGTTTTTCTACTATCTCAAAAATCTTAGTCAGGGAGAGTTGGGGCAATCCTTCCGCCAAAAGCAGCCCGTTGCAGATCTGATCGCAATGCGCTTGGGTCCAACTATTTTGCTCATTCTGACAGGCGAGATTGTAGCGATTCTTTTGGGAACGACACTTGGGATTATCGCTGCTTGGAAAGCAAAAAGCAAAATTGATGCCCTATCCATGTTTGTCGGTTTGTTGGCTTGGTCTATTCCATCTTTCTGGATGGGGATCGTTCTCCTGACAACCGCGCGCGGCTATTTGCCCTCTGGCGGATATGAGACGATTGGCGCAATTTTTGATAGCAAGCTGGACCACTGGCTGGACATCGGTCGTCATTTGGTCTTGCCCGCGCTAACGATGGCAATCACGCTTTTCGGCTCATATATCATGGTCGCACGCAGTTCATCTCTGGAAGTACTGGCAGAAGATTATATTCTCACAGCCAAAGCCAAAGGTCTCAGCACTTTCAAGATTTTATGGTCGCACGCTCTAAAGAATGCCGCGCTGCCCCTTGCAACGGTCATCGCGCTGGATTTAGGCTATGCTCTCGGCGGGGCGATTCAGATCGAAACAATTTTTTCCTGGCCCGGCATTGGTCGCCTGATGTTCGATTCGATTGCCCAGCGGGATTATCCCGTTTTGCAAGGTGTATTTCTTTTGCTGGCGGTCAGTGTAATTTCGGCTAATTTTTTGGCAGATATGACTTATTTGCTCCTAGATCCCAGAGTCGAGGCTTGAGGTAATAAAATGGATGAGACAAAAGAAAGTTTCTGGCGCAGTTTTAGAGAAAAAAAAGTCGGCGTTTTGGGCTTGGCGATGCTCGTATTTATTATTCTTGTAGCAGTTCTGGCTCCGCTAATCGCTCCTTACGACCCAAATGAATCAGTGGATGCGACTGCCGCTGACGTTCTCGCTCCACCAAGTCCAGAGCATATTCTAGGACAGGATGAGGTCGGACGGGATGTCCTCAGCTTGGTCATCTACGGGACACGGATCTCTCTTGTCGTAGGCTTTGCTGCCTCTTTTATCGTTATCCTGATTGGATGCGTGATTGGACTGATCGCCGGTTATTTTGGCGGCTGGGTGGACACATTGCTGATGCGAATCACGGATGGAATTTTGGTCATCCCCGCGTTGCCACTCATGTTAGTCATCATTGCTGTGGCTGGACGCGGCATCATCAACATCATTCTGGTCATTGGATTCCTGAGCTGGACTTATATGGCTCGCACAGTTCGTTCCCAGGTTTTATCGGTGAAAGAAAGACAATTTGTTTTGCGGGCGCGTGCGATTGGCGTTAGCCATTTTGGGATTATTGTTTATCATATTTTGCCTCAGGTTTTGCCACTAATCTTTGCCTCAGCCACTTTGGATGTCTCCTACGCCATCCTTGCCGAAGCAAGCCTCAGCTTCTTGGGCTTGGGCGACCCCACCATGGTCAGCTGGGGAAGCACGCTCAATCGAGCCTTTATGCGGGGCGCGGTTACGAATGGTGCTTGGTGGTATCTCGTTCCGCCCGGACTTGCTTTGGCTTGGGTCACGCTTAGTTTCGCCATGTTGAGCAATGCTGTTCAGGAAATCATCAATCCGCGTTTGCGTACCCATCATCTCTTTGATGAGCGCAAAATGGTTTCGCTTATGCATCGAATTACCGCGCCGAAAATAGTCGATGATGCGATTAACGAAATATGATTTTCTCAAAAGCATCCGCTAATTAAGGGAAGCAAGCCAAAAGTCAGGAGCGTTCCCTCTTCTCCTCCTGAAAAGGAAATTTAACACTATGTCCTTATTATCTATAAAAGACCTTTCTGTTGAATACCACACCGATGCGGGTGTGTTTCGAGCTGTCGATCAGCTAAGTTTTTCTTTGGAGCCGGGTAGGTCATTGGGCTTGGTTGGGGAGTCGGGCTGCGGGAAGACAACGGCAATGCTGGCTCTCATGCGTCTCTTGCCAGATGCTGGGCGCATTGTGGATGGCGAAGTCCTTTTTGATGGCGTTGACCTTTTGCAGCTTTCTCCCGCAGAAATGCGAACCTACCGTTGGGGCAAAATCTCGATGGTATTTCAGGGAGCGATGAACGCGCTCAACCCCGTCCGCACGGTTGGGTCTCAAATTGGAGAAGCCCTAAAACTGCATAAAACTGTGCCGCGCAACGAAGTGTCCGATGAGATAGATCGGTTGCTCGAGATAGTCGGAGTTACCGCTGAGAGCAAAAAACAATATCCCCATCAATACTCCGGTGGGATGCGGCAGCGCGCCATGATCGCGATGGCGTTGGCTTGCCGCTCTCAGGTCATCATCGCCGATGAGCCGACCACCGCTTTGGATGTAATGGTACAAGCCCAAATTTTGGATTTACTGCAACAATTGCAGGCAGAGCTAAATCTAGCTGTCATTCTCGTGACACATGATTTGGGCGTCGTCGCCGAAGTTTGCGATGATGTTCTGGTCATGTACGGCGGCAGGATGGCGGAATATGCAGATTCGGACGCGGTTTTCAACCAGCCGGTTCACCCATACACTCGACGCCTTTTAGCCGCTTTTCCCAACATTAACGACCCTCGCTCTGAACTTGCCTCTATACCCGGACATCCACCGCCTCTGAACGATTTGCCGCCAGGCTGCCGCTTTGAACCGCGTTGTGGCGTGGGCGGTGAGAAATGCGCTCGCGAGAATCCTGAAATAATCGAAGTCGCGCCGGGGCATTATTGCCGCTGCCTGATTGCGCGTGCTGAAGAGAGATAATTATGATGAATGAACCCATGCTAAAGGTTGAAAATCTTCGGAAGCTCTACCCCGTTTCTCGGGGAATTATTGGCAAGCTCATGCGTCAGTCCCAATTATGCGTCCACGCAGTTGATGGGGTCTCCTTTGATATTCCACGAGGGGAAATTTTAGCCCTTGTCGGCGAATCTGGTTCTGGGAAAACCACAACTGGTTTATGCACACTTGGCTTAATTGAGCCAACGGAAGGCAGTATCCATCTTGGCGGGGAAAATCTTGCTGATTTGAGTGGTGCGCGGCAACAAAAAGCACTCCGTCGCAAGGCACAGATCATTTTCCAAGACCCCTACGAGTCGCTTAATCCCAGACAGACCGTTTTTCAGGCTATCTCCGAGCCGCTGGAAGTCCACCATTTGGCATCAACACGAGCCGAAAAGATTGAAAAGGTTACCGCCGCGCTTGAAGATGCCGGGCTGAAACCGCCAGCTGATTTTCTCCACCGCTATCCTCAGCAACTATCTGGTGGACAGCGACAACGAGTCGTGATTGCCAGCGCGCTGGTCTTAAATCCATCCTATCTCGTTGCAGATGAACCTGTTTCGATGCTCGATGTCTCGATTCGGGCAGAGATTCTCAACCTGCTACTGAGCCTGCGAGACGAGCATAATATCACGATGGTTTATATCACCCACGACCTAGCGAGTGCTGCCTATATTGCAGATCGTGTGGCGGTCATGTATTTGGGCAGAATTGTTGAGATTGGTCCAGCAGAAGCCGTTCTGGATGATCCGCGTCATCCCTATACAAAGGCGTTGATGTCGGTTATCCCGGTACCCAATCCACGTCAAAGAAAGAAGCGGATCGTGCTCAAGGGTGAAACGCCAAATCCCATTGATCTGCCGACTGGCTGTCGCTTCCACCCTCGTTGTCCAGAAGCTATCCCAAGCTGCTCAAAAACTGGGCCTAAATTGAAAGACCTTGGTGACAATCATCAAGCAGCCTGCTTATTACTCAAAGATCAACTATCAGAAAAATAACTTATCCCAAAAGGACAACTCTAATGGCATTTAACCTAAAAAACCGAAGTTTTGTGAAATTGCTAGACTTCACACCAAAAGAAATCAAATTTTTACTTGAACTCTCAGCCGATCTCAAAAAAGCAAAATATGCAGGATACGAGCAACCCAAATTGACGGGCAAAAATATCGCCCTGATCTTTGAAAAAGCCTCGACTCGTACTCGTTGCGCTTTTGAGACAGCGGCTTATGATCAAGGTGCGCATGTGACCTATCTTGGTCCCACTGGCTCACAATTAGGAACAAAAGAAACTGTCAAAGACACGGCTCGTGTATTAGGGCGGATGTATGACGGGATTGAATATCGCGGCTTTGGACAAGAGCGTGTCGAAGAATTGGCAGCCTTTGCTGGAGTCCCGGTTTGGAACGGGCTAACCAATGAATACCACCCCACACAAATCCTAGCAGATTTACTTACCATGATGGAGCACTCTGACAAACCCTTGCATCAAATTTCTTTTGCCTATCTGGGTGATGCCAGAAATAATATGGCAAACTCTCTGATGATTGGTGCCGCCAAAATGGGCATGGATTTCCGTGCTGTTGCACCCAGTGCTGTTCAACCGAACAAAGAACTTATGGTAGCCGTCGAGGAGATTGCGACAGAGACGGGCGCACGAATCACCGTTACAGATGATTTGGATGCAGGCGTCAAAGGCTGCGATTTTTTGGTTACTGATGTTTGGGTCTCGATGGGTGAAGCAAAAGAAGTTTGGAAAGAGCGCATTAGCCTTCTG
>Ga0164318_10001390_pt1 | contig 21437 bp, 23 predicted proteins | sample GuaBasSedimGuay9_FD_113734 | JGI IMG/M metagenome (GOLD analysis project Ga0164318, IMG submission 113734) | Subseafloor sediment microbial communities from Guaymas Basin, Gulf of California, Mexico - Guay9, Core 4571-4, 0-3 cm | ecosystem: Environmental > Aquatic > Marine > Hydrothermal vents... | reverse complement strand
ACATGGCTCAACGCGCCCTTTGGACCAAATTCAACGTCTTTTCCGGTTTTGCCCCGTTTCATCGGCCTGACATACTGCAGCATTTCCCGCCGTGCCTTTCGGATCATTTTCCCTGCCTTTCTTCCGGTCTTCGAGAATTTTAAATATGTGTTTTTTGCTTTCCTCGAATATGTCCGATACTTTCTGCCAATCCCCTTGCCGAGCTTCTTGATATTTTCCACAAGCCATTTTCTCACATCGTTCAATAACCCAACATCAGTTGGATATTTGATCTTCTCCGGAAATATCGCCCCGTCGGCCAGCATGCCTTTACCTTTGATGATATTCCGGTCTATCAATGTTTTGAGGTCAATTCTTCCAGTTCTTTGATATATTTTATCCCCAGCCGCTTTCTCAGTTTCGTGAGTGAACTTGATTCCAGCAGCGGCTTCGTTACAAAATTCTCAAACCCGCAAAATGCCTGCCAATACGGATTCTCCCTCAATGTTTGCGCCGCGTCTCGATCACTCGCGCCGGTCATATGCTTCAATAGCAATAAACCCACAACCAGCCTGCCATCCAATGCCGGCCGGCCTCTGTCTGAAAAATATGACCGGTATTTACTCTCCAGCTCTTCCCACGGAATAAGCTTTGATATCTTCAGCCATCGGTTCTTTTCGTCAAGTTTTCCGCCAAATGAAAATAATTCTTTGAAAAGATAGCCGCTTTTACGATCTTTGCCTCTGTATATGGTGAGTTTCTGCTCTCATAAGTGCAAGGGTTTTGGAGCATTTTCGCTAAAACCCTTGCGTTTTCGCGTTCACTTACCATGTATTATACACGCTATGCGCCTTATTATCAAAGGTTTATAGCGTAATCCCGGGCTTTTTCAGCAGCCCCTAATTAACGATACGGTGGCTGGTCAGACTGTTTAGCCCACTCCGTACAGGGGCCTTGATTGCCGCACAAGCTTGGTCCCTTGACATTTTGAAAAAATGGCAAGGGTTGCGTGGTAATCGCGGAGTAAAATTTCCCGCTGGAGAAAATTTTACGTCCCCTGGCAGGAGTGGGCTAAACAGCCTGACCAGTCGTCAGCGTCTTAAACTGATCCATTACCCGCTTTTATATTGATTGAATTATAGAAAGTGGCAGGAAATAGTATCCTCTTATGCGGTGAGTAAAGACAGCATCTCTTTGTGGACACTGCCGTTTGACGCGACAATCTCTTTTTTGTATATATCGAACGGTTCCCCTTTGAGCGTTGTCACCGTTCCGCCGGCCTCTCTCACGATCAATTGGCCCGCCGCTGTGTCCCAGGGGCAGAGTCCCAACTCCCAGAACCCGTCGAACCTTCCGCATGCGACATAACAAAGATCAATTGCCGCCGAACCGGCCCGTCTCAATGCTTGTGCTTTATGCAGCATTCTTTTAAAATGATCGATGTTGGCGGCTTTCCCTGAAATGTCGTAGGCAAACCCCGTAGCGATCAGCGAATCCCGCACGGCTTCTCTTTCGGAAACATTTATCCGTCTGCCGTTCAGGAACGCTCCCTTCCCTTGTTCGGCGGTAAAAAGCTCGTCCCTTGAGGGGTCATATACAACGCCGGTTTTAGCGGAACCTTCCGAGATAATCCCTATCGACACGCAAAAAACAGGAAAGCCGTGGGCATAATTAACTGTACCGTCAAGCGGATCGATAACCCACTTGAAAGTGCTGCCGGTAATGTCCTCCCCGCTCTCTTCCGCCAGTATCGAATGGGACGGGAACTCCTTCCTTATCCTGCTGATAATAATCTCTTCGCACTTTCTATCTACATCCGTAACAAGATCGTTAAAACTCGTCTTATGCGCTATCTCAATCAGGCTCCCGAGACGTTTGAGGCTGTACTCACCGGCTTCCCTGGCCGCTTCTACCGCGACCTCCTTGATCCTTCCCGATTCTTCTTTCATCTTTATCCTTACCCGTCCCCTCTTCTTCTATGAGCCCTTTCCGCTGCGCACCATAAAGAGCTGATCCCCGATCCTCGCCCGCTTCCTGACCTTTATGGCCACTTCCTGACCTTTGGAAGCGCTTTCGACCGCCTCATGCTGGATCTGCATGGATTTGACCGTCTGTTCAATATCCGTCGTGTGCCCTTTGATCCTTATACGGTCACCAACCGACATGACATCCTTTTTGATCTTGACAACAGCTGCCTTGACTTTGGGGAAATAATGAACTACCGTACCGATAAGAACCCCCGCTTTTCTCTTGTCTTTCTTCTTTCCAAACAAGCCGAATAACATATCGCCTCCCCTCGTTTCAGGATACATGACGGAGCGGGCACTTCTCGCACAGCCCCGCTTTTTTTCTGCAAAACCTTTTGCCTGTCTCTACCAGAAAGGCGTGAAACTGGTTCAGGATCCTGCTGTCCGGAGGAAAATGTCCGCGGACAAGCGACTGCACCTCATCATACGAAGCATTCCCCTGTATCAGACCGTGGCGCGAAAATATGCGCTTCGTATAAGCATCCACTACAAATACCGGCTTTTCCAATGCGTACACCAGTATGGAATCGGCTGTCTCCGGACCGACCCCCTTAACCGCAAGAAGGCTTTCCCTGAGCTTTTCGGTATTCCTGGCCCTTAATCTCCGCATTTTACCTTCGCACTCTGCCATGACAAAACGGCTGATCTCTTTCAGCCGCAGGGCCTTTATGCGGTAATATCCGGCGGGACGTATAAGGCGCGACAGGCGTCCTGTATCCATGCGCAATATCTTATCGGGCTCCAGAAGGCCTTCGCGCTTCAACGCCGTTATGGCTTTTTCGACATTCGACCACGCGGTGTTCTGCGTCAATATGCTGCCGACTATCACCTCAAAATCAGACCCGGCCGGCCACCATCCGAGATCTCCGAAATGACCATCAAGCAGGTTATATATCTTCCTGAGCTTCAACCCCTGTTTTCCGGCAGACTTCCTTTTAATTCCCGCCATCTTTATTCCTGAAATCCCGGGCCATGCGGATCCTATCGGCAATCGGCGGGTGGTTATAAAGAAAAACTTTTTGCAGCCGCGAGGGTTCCATATCCGCCAGATTCGTGGCCGCCAGCTTCTCCATCATCGAAATGAACTCCTCCGGCGCACCCGTAAGATCCAGGGCAAATCCGTCCGCCTGGCGCTCCAGAACCCGTGAAAAAAAGTTCTGCAGCGGCAGTAAGATAAAACCGAAGACCGCCATCAGGAAAACAAGCGCAGGAAGAAGATACAGGTCGGAGATCCCCGCCGCTCCTGTCAGCGCGGCGATCTTTTCCGCGGCAAGAAAAAGAACAAAAAATCCTGTTATGGTCGTGATCCCTGAAAAAGCCAGCAGCTGCCATATGTGTTTATGTTTGAAATGGCCGAACTCATGGGCGACAACGGCTTCCACCTCTTCCGGAGCGAATCCTTGTGTCAGGGTATCGGCAAGAATGACCTTGCGCGTTTTTCCGAGGCCGACCAGCGCGGCGTTTGCCTTGGCGGTCTTGCGGCTGAAATCGATCTGGCACACATCCATGAGCCGTATCCCCGCCCTCTCCGCCAGCGCCATTATTCTTTCCCTGAGCGGCCGGTCCGCGATCGGAGCATATTTAAAGAATATGGGTATCAGGAACACCGGCAGGAAGCGGGTCAACACTACTGAAAAAAAGATCCATGCCGCGGCTGAAATAATCCACCAGGCAGCGGGGAAATTTCGCAGGACCAGATAAAACACCTGAATGCAGATGATCGATAACGCGAAGGATAACACCGCAGATTTGGCTTCGTCGGCCGTCCATGCCCCGAAATTCTGTCTGGATAACTTAAAACGCCGCTCCACGAAAAAAGAGCCGGCAAGGTGAAGCGGAAACCCCGTGACATACATGAAAAGCAGGAATATGCCGGAAAAGATAAGGCAGGCGACATAAAAGTTGGAGTGGATGGCAAAGGCCGCCCTGAAAACGGGACGTGACAGAAAAAACTGGAATACCCCGAGCGAAAGGACCGTAATAACGATATCCGCCGCAAATATCCGCGCCTTCACCGCGGAATACTTTTTTGATTTCGCCAGGCTATACTCCGCGCTCATATTCCAGTGCCTGCCTCTGCCAGCGCCTCTTTCGCCTTTTTCCTGATAAGGGTGGATTCCGCCTGCAGAAGGGATTCCAAAATCACCTTCTCGTCACTGCCGCCCATCTTGCCGATAACCTCTATAGATGCCAGCCTGACACTCTGGTGCTCATCTTCGAGATGATCCTTGGCTATCTCCAAGGCCCTGCTGCTTTTCGTTTCCCCAAGCACGGAGATCGCCTGGCTGACAACACGCGGGTCAAAACTGTCCGCCGCCTGGACCAGGACCTCTTCGGCGCCGTCCACCTTCATCCGGCCGATCTTTTCGATCGCCAGTACCCTGATGTTGACATCCGGATCTCCCGTAAGCCAAACCAGCGGCTGCAGGCAGTCCTTTGTGCCGATATTCGCCAGCGATGTGATGAGCTCAAGCCGCACATTGGGGTCAAAATCCCTTACCATCTGTGATAAATAAGGAACGGCCTCTGCGGCCCTGAAATCGCCGAGGGCCTTGACCGCGAACATCCGGACGCGCGGATCATAATCGCCGAGAACACTGATGAATAAACCCGTTTCGTCTTTACGGGCCAGACCGGCCAGCGTCCGTACCACGTTATACCTGACATTCGGATAGTAGTCATTTAAAACCTTTTTAAGGGCCGTGACAGTGGAGTCTTTTTTTCCTATCACGCACAATGTCCTGGCCGCTTCCTGCCTGACCCTGTGATCCCTGTCAGCCAGCATCTTTACGACCTCGTCCTCCGCTGAAGGATCGCCCACACTGCTTATGATGTAAAGCGCCGCGATCCGGGCAGATTCGTTGTTCCTGTCCCGAAGCACGGGCAGCACATACGCCGTGACCTCCGTACCATAAGTTGAAAGCTGCCTCCTGGCATCCATCAGGCTTTTTTTGTCATACAGCTGCGTGACAAGACGCTTTATCTTGTAATTCTTCAGCTCCCCCTTCGCATGAGCTGACAGCGGCATCCCGATCAGTATAACCGAAAATGTTACAATAAAAATTTTTTTAATCATCTTCATTTCCCCTTTTTGTCCGCGGCCTTCTTCCTCCTTCGGACCTTGCTTATGCGCGATAACTTCTTCTTCATCTTCTCGCCTTCGGAGTCTATCTGAACAAGACGTTTCTTGAACCTTTCCAGCCCGGAGACATTTAAATCCTCTTTCATGAGTTTTCCTGCGACATACTTGCCGATCTCATGATAAAGCTTCTCCTTTTGCAGGTTCTTCATCTGTATCTCCACATGAGCCTGCGCTATCCTGTACATCTTGGAAATATCCTCTTCGGCGCTTTTCATTGCTTTTGTAAGCTGATCGCCGGCTTTTTTCGCAACGGGTTGATATTTCTTCATCATTTTGTTGAAATCAGTTTTTTTCATCCCTCTCATCCCCTTTCTTTTGATCAAGAATTGTCTCTGTCCCACTTTCGTCTTCAAAAAACTTGTCCTTTTCAAAACGGATATTACATATCCCTCTTTTAGAGGCTTCTATAAACGAAACAAAATGAGCGACTTCATCCGAATTCAAAGAATCTTTTATCCTGGCGAGAGCTTCCCCTCTGCTCGCGCCTGAAAGAAAAAATATCTTATATGCCTCTTTTATCTCCTTTCTCACCTCCCTGCTGAAACCGGCCCGCCTGAGCCCCACGAGATTAATCCCCCTTATCACCGACGGCCCCCGGACAAGCATATACGGGGGAACATCCTTATTTACGCCCGTAAACCCGCCTATCATCGAATAACGCCCCACACGGCAGAACTGGTGAAAAACCACGTTCCCGGATATGAACGCGCCTTTCTCGACCTGCACGTGGCCTGCCAGCAAGGCCCCGTTAGCGACGACAACGTCATCTTCTATACGGCAATTATGGCCGACATGCGACTGAACCATTAAAAAATTGTTGTCACCGATAACGGTCGCTGACCCCTCCGCGGTGCCGCGGTGCACGGTAACGTACTCCCGGATGATGTTGTTCCTGCCGATCCTGGTGAAAGTCTCCGCGCCCTTATACTGGTAATCCTGCGGCTCATTCCCGATAACGGCTCCGGTATGGATGACCGTCCCTTCTCCTATCTCTGTGCCTTTGTGTATGTACGCGTTGGGCATCACCCTGACTCCGGAACGGATACACACACCCTCCTCGATCATGACACCGGGGCCGATCTCGGCTGTGGGGTCAATTTCGGCGGAGTTAGCGACGATAGCTGTCTGGTGTATTCCCATCTATTCCGGTTCCCCGCTTTTATCAAGCTTATCGACAAGGTCGTTTATCACCCCCGCTACAGGGGCGAGGTCATGATCCCTGTTGATCTGAAGCCTCACAGTATAATCCCCTTCATCGATCCTCTCTATGTCTTCTTCCAGCCGCTCCAGCGGCGCGACAAACCTGTATGACAGTATGACGGCCCATGTCAGCAGGACAATAAAAACCGCCGGCAGGCCTATGATAAGAACAACATTTATCCTCTGGATGACCGGCAAAAGGTCTCTCGCGATAATATCCGGAAGTACAAGCTGTTCCGCCATAACGGTGAAAATAAGATAATAAAGACACCCTCCGACAACCACCGTAGGGATTATCATCGAAAGAATAAGAATAAACAGATAACGCGACTGTAATGACCTGTTTAAATACCTGATGGCTCCTCCTTTCGCACCATTTCCAGATAACCGACCGTGATATCGCCGTAATATGCCTCTGCGCTGGAACCGGTGCTGTCAGAATCTGTCATGAACGATATCACCGCAACATCTTTTTCCGGTTCCTTCCCGAAAAGACTCCGGAAATCGTCCTTTATGTTCCGCTCTTCGTGTTTCCACTCTTCTGATTCGCCTGACCGGAGAACCATGATCCTGACTTTCTCCGTATACGGGCTTGCCGCCACGGTCCCGGCAGGAACATCCCGTGTCCAGACATACTGGATAGCTTTAGCGTTGAGAAAAAATCTGGCAGAAAAAATAACGTATACCTGGGCCGCAAAATCAAACTCGTCTTTCTCCCCCAGGGTCTCCTTGTATTTATGGGAAGGGAATTTTTCAGCTTTCCAGTCCCATCTGATAAAAGGATCCCTCTCACAGGAGAGCTGTTGCCTGTAAAAGAGCGCAGAAGCGGAATTTTCGCTGACGGCTTTTACGCAATCCCTGCCGCCATGCTCTGCCACGCTGTAATCAGTCCTGTTCCGGGTCAGCATCTTTTCTTTCCATTCGTCCAGACTGCGGACGGACGAAAAGGAAAAATGCCTGACTGTTTCGTGCACGCCGGCTTCAGGCGGTTTTTTTATTTCCAAAAAAATATATACTCCGAAAGCGGCTACGACAATAGTGATGAAAAAAAGCACAATGACAGCAGATCTTCGCAGGTGCTTCACCAATTTGCCTTTCGCTACACTTTTATTTTTTCGGACCACTCACCGATAACGGGCATCCTCCACTTGTTCCCCATCAACACCTGAACAATACCTATAAGCGAAAGCACCCCGCAGACAAGCATCCCGAGCATCGAGATAAGTTGTCCGAGAATCGGGATTATTCCTATTATAAAGAAACCTATTTCAACAACAAAAAGCATGAGACCCTGCCGGGCGTGGAATCTGACGAACTCCCCTTGTTTTTTCATTAAGATCGGAATAAGACAAAGTATCCAGAGATATGACAATATAGCGTATGCGTTTTCTCCCGAATCAGATGCTCCTTTGGCCGCCTTTTTCTCTTCTGCCATCAGCCCCCTCCTTGTTTAAGTTAATACGGTAAAATTAATATATTTAATTATATTGTAGTGCTTATATGTCAAAAGTCAATAAATACATGCCCCGCCCGTTCCACTCCGGGAGTGGCCACTCCCGGAGTGGCTACTCCCGGAGTGGAACAAAAACGCCAAAAAAAGACCCCGGTTCGTTGAAACGAACCGGGGTCTTCGAACTTCCAGGCTGAAATAACCTTAGAAGCTGAGTTTCACAGTGCCGACAATGTCGGTTGCGATATCGTCGCGATCGGATGAGAAGTGACCGCCCGGGAAGAACCATCCACTCAGAAGATTGAAAGATACGTCTTCCGTGTAATCCCAGGTCAACTGAAGATCAACTTCAGAACCGATGTATTTGGACTTATTCTCATTCGCGAGAGCAGTAGTCCTGACCGCCCATGCCTCATCAAGCCAGAAGTTGGCATATGTGGCATCGAATGTCAGGCTGTCAGTCGGCTCCAGCGTGCCCCTCACCAGTACCTGGTGCTGGTTGGTGAAAGACGGACCGCTGGCCATGGCGGTTCCGTAGTACACATTCTGCCATTCCCTGATCGCCGTGTCGAACTTGCCTCTGAACATCGGGTCCCAGCCATTGTAAGTACCATTGGCGGTTTGACTTACGTTACCCATATCAGCTTCGCCGGAATAGTAGATATACTCGACGCCGCCGACAGGCCTCCATGCGAAATCATCCTGCCAGTAACGGCACTCGAGCATAACATCGAACGCCCAGGCGCTTCTTGATCTGTCGTCATTCTGGTTATTCGCGCCAAGGTATTCACCGGCCTGATACGCGCCTTCAAGAGCGATCGTCCAGTCCTCGATCGGATCGAAACTGCCCCTGAGACCAAGGGTGTGCACGTCATTGGAGTCGTGGCCGTTCCTGACATCAATCAAATTGCCCGGAGTTGTGCTACCGCAGTACCTTTCATTTTTATACCACCAGTAACCTTCGGCTTCGGCGTTGTATTCATCGAAGACATAACCGACGTTTACGCCCCAGAGGTTGATGTCATCATCAGCTCTTCTGTAATTCTCGGCTATCTTGGCGTAAACCGCGTCAATGGTCCAGGGATCATAGTCCAGCGTGGCCCGGACCGCGTCAAAAGAAGTGATCGCGGTGTACTCCGGAGAGAACAGCGAACCCTGCGGGTTCTGCATGTTAGCGCCGATGATAAAGCCCTTACCGAACCAGAGATCCTGACGCCCGATCCTCAGTGTAAGCGGAGAATACAGGAACTCCTTGAGTTCGATATAAGCCAGGTCCACCATGACAGCGTACGCACCGGGATTACCCGGAGCTACAGCAGCAGCGGTGAACTGATCCTTAAAAGGAGCGTCAACCGTACCGGTCACGGCACCAGCAGAACTTTCATAAAGCCCGTCGCCCCACACCCTCTGGTTGACCAGCCTGACACAGCCGGCTACATTGTCCGTAAGATCAGCGTCAACCTGGAGCTCGGCAGTGCTTGTAAGATACGATGCCACATCAGTTGACTGCCCAGGGATACAGGCCTCATCATTGTCCAGGTCATAATTGTTCCGCATAAACGCGCGCAGTGTTATGTCACCGCTCACCTTTACGCTCTGCGTTTCGGCATACGCGATCGCGGAAACCGCGACCACGAGCGCCATAACGCACATAACTTTCAAAAGTTTCATCTTACCTCCTTAAAGGTAATTACTATTGTAAACGTTATCATGAAGGAACAGGCAATTCCTGTTCCTGTTTGTTTCTATATAAGTATCGCCTTAAAAGTTGACAATCCCCGGCGTTTCATCCAGTTTTTTTTATTTCCTCCCCCCTTTCTTTGCCAAAATTGGAACTGCCTCGGCGGTACATGCTGCACAAAAGACACAACACCCTTAGCTCCGCTTGCGGCGTACTGCTATGGGTATGCATATCTAACTTTTTTAAAAGTATAGCATGAAAATCCCCCGTGTCAAGCTGCTATTTAATAAAAAATGTGCGTTAAGAGAACAAAGCCTGAGGCGTAATTCTGTTTCCACCCCGCGTATAGAACTTTCGCGTAACGATTTATCCCGCGGACAACGGCCGGCAAAACTATCGTCCAAAGTATTGTTATAAAAAACACGGATACCGCTGCCTGACCAGGCGTAAGCGTCTTCTAACAGCTGAATTTATACTTTCTCCCCTTTGATCCTCTCTACGATCTCTTCTGAATTATGAAGGATGCCTGATATTATATCCTTAGAGTCCGTGAGAGAGCCAAGGATCTTATCCCTTTTCTCCGGAGTAAGAATATCCTCCGGTGAATGCGCGTCTGTGTTCAGGACCAGTTTAGCTCCGGCCCTGACTGCCGTATCAAAAACATGTTTATTCGTTTCCGAATGTCCTCTGCGGGATGTGATCTCAAGATAGACCCCTTTTTCCGCGGCAAGGCGGGCGTCTTCCTCCCGGATAAAACCCGGATGTGCCAGGATATCCACACCGGCACGCACAGCAGCGGCATTGGTCCCGGGGATCACGGGTTCGACGGAAGACTCACCGTGCGCGACCACTATCTTAGCGCCTTTCTCCCGCGCATAGCCGGCCAGTTCGGGAAAGGCCTCGACCGGTATATGTGTCAGCTCAACGCCCGGGATAACAAAGATATCCCAGTACCTGTTCAGCGCTTCCGATACTTTCACAAGGGCGTAAAGCACTGTGTCAATGTTCGAATGGTCCACGTGATCGGTAAGGGCTATTGCCCGGTATCCCGCGACATGCGCGCGCCTTACAAGCTCACTGGGTATAAGCTCCCCGTCACTGAAGATCGTATGGGTGTGCATATCTATCATGATATCTCCTTACCTTACCTTTTCCAGCCACCTGTTGAATTTACCGGAAAACCTGGACAACCTCAGCTTTTCCTGCAGATCATAGGACGCTGTTTTCTCTTTAAATATCTTTTCTCCTTCGACGGCATCTTCGCTGATAAACTCTTCCAGGGGGTTTACGGCATTCCCTGTATCGCTTTTACCGTCCCACTTCTCGTTCACCGGGAATCCGGCCTTTTTTAAACCGGGATCCCACGTAGCATCCACGAGAACCCATCTGCCGCCGATAAACGCTCTGCACGTAAGATGATACGTGACCGGCAGGGCCTGTGTCAGCTTCCTCAGGTCCGCGGGATAGTCCACCTCTAATTCGCTCCACCTGAATGAACAGGTGCAGTATCTGACAGGTATCCCGGTTTTCCGGCACATCATCCCCAGCAGGAAATGCTTTGACACACAAAACCCCCGGTTCTCCGCCAGCATCCCCGCGGGACCTTTTTCAAGACTGAAAAATTCCGGCACTATGGCAAAAGGGATATCCCGTATCCGTTCGAATATCCTTATCCTGCCTTTTTCCGGCGCCAGGCCACCGGTCCATTCGTCAAACCGCTCAGTAATAATGTCCTTCATCGTATTGCGTGTTGGATCGTGCGTATCGCGCTGAAGAATGAACGCTTCTTTCTCCTGTTTGGGCCAGCTTTTGATCTGTATCTCACGTTTCAGGGCCGAGGGCCTGTCCGGATGGGTTTCCTGATAGACGACTTTGACGGGGAGCCGGCCTCTGGCATAACTGCTGCCTTTTTTAATGCTCGTGTGTTCTCTGACCCTGCGTTCAACATCCGTTGTAACGCCCGTATAAAGCGTTTCATCTGAACAGCGGAGAATATATACATACCACATAGTCAGTATATCAGAAACTAAAAAAGTTCAACGAGCCCGCAGCCTGCGCCTGCCTAGAATTCTATGACGTGTCTCTTTGACTTCTGCAATGGAAGTTTCGAGTTCTTTCTGGCGATAATATAATACTGGTAGGTCAGGAATTCCCTCAGCCTGTTTAAGAACAGAAAATTCAAAACGCGAAAGCCGCGGGCGGAAACCATATTCCTCCTGATCTCCTCTATTTCAAATCCTCCATCCCGGAACATTTCCCTGATATTGATCAAACTGAAAAATCTCAGGTGCGTCTTATCCAGGATCCCCGCGTCCATATAATCCCAGTATCCGCAGAACAATCTTATCAATGCCTTGTAATACCTGATATTCGGTATGCTTGATATGAAAAAACCGCCTTCTTTCAGAAAATGCCTGAGATCCTTTAACGTCTTCCATGGATCGATAAGATGCTCCAGAATATCGCCCGCGATGATGCAGTCAAAATAATTCTCTTCAAACGGTATCTGTATATTTTCAATATCGCCCAGAATGGCGTTGTCCAGTTTTTTTTACCGCTGTTTTATACGACCCCTCATCCTTTTCCACCCCGATGACCTCTATGCCATCAGCGGACTCTTTTATCTGCCTGCCGAGAATGCCTTCCCCGCAACCGACATCCAGGATCCTTTTCGCGTCTTTGGGGATCAACCCAAGCAGATCTGTCCTTGTATGAACATAATAACTTTTCTGTTTCATCCCCGCGACAAAACCTTCCTCCATGCCTCTTCGTTATTCCCTGTCCCGCCTCATTTCCTTCTCTTCGATCTGAAACTGCCTTATGGCGGTTACGATCGCCTCTCCGTCTTCAGGTTCTCCGACATACAGATCGGCGCCGGAACTTAAACTCTTTTGTTCATAATCAAAACCCGAACAGGAATATACTATTACGGGAACTCCCCCTGGAAGGATACCTTTAACCTTCCTGATAAAGTTTTCTCCCTTCATATCGTCCTGCATGTATTCCATCGCGACGAAATCAGGTCTGCAGGCGGCGGCCTTTTCCCTGAACATCGCAATACCCTCTATAACAATTACCTTGAATCGCTCCTTCTCCAGCGTCCCTTTTATCTTTTCTGTTTCTTCCCTGTCCTTGATATCAACCAGGAAAACAACCCCTCCAACCCATCTTGTCTTTATTATCCTCTTGACCTCTTTTAATAGATCCTTTATCTCAAAAGGCTTGTTCATAAACCCGTCAGCATCTATATCTTTAAAAGCCTCTCTCAAATCTTCCCTTACTGTCAGGACCAGAACGGGGTATTTCGACCGGCCGTGCGGCGTGGATATCCTGTTGTAAAATTCCAATCCGTCCATATCAGGCATTTTTATGTCAAGGATGATCAGGTCCACTTCCACCTCTTTGAGCTTCTCCAACCCCTCGGCACCGTTTAAGGCAGTGAGCACGTTATATCCCTGTTCCTCCAGATGGACCGCGATCAGCTCCACCAGCTCAGCGTTATCATCGATCAACAGAATCGTCTTCACCGCTTCCGCTCCTCTTTTTATACAATGGTGCGCCTGCCGCGATTCGAACGCGGGGCCTACTGCTTAGGAGGCAGCCGCTCTATCCAGCTGAGCTACAGGCGCGTAGTGTTTAACTTCTTTCAAACAAAGAACTTAAAACCCGTCATTCCCGCAAAAGCGGAAATCTATCTATCCCGGGTGTCCATATAGGTGTCTATCAAAAACATTCTGTTAGGTATCACTTATGTATCACTAGATATCTACAAATTATTTTATGTCTCATAAGTGTTATGAAATGAGACACAAAATAATTTGTGTTTCATCGGGCACATACTAATTTTTATTTAACAATTTCAATTAACCCGCTAAATATCAATATTTTAGGCCTCCTTCCACTACCCTCTCTCAAAGTGAAAAGGAGACCTTTCTTTTCAAGTAAATTTAAACACCTCATCGCACTTGGCTTAGGAATACCTGTCTCTTGAATGAAATCTGTTGACCTAAAAATAGGTTTGTCAAAAAGAGCGTCAAGGATTTTGATGACATATTGAGACCTGGTAATAGCAGACACTTTCTTTTTTTTTTCTTCATATAGGGAAATGATCGATTTTGCTTTTTGGATATTAATTTTTGATTGCTCAATAACAGCCTCTAAAAAAAATTCTATCCATTCCTCCCACTTTTCCTCCCTAGAAATATCGTTTAATCTGTCATAATACTTGTCCCGATGTGATTCGAAATATTCACTAATATAAAACATCGGGGAAGTAAGTAACTTCTTTTCATATAAGAAAAGAGGTATCAAAATCCGGCCAACCCTTCCATTTCCATCCAAAAAAGGATGGATTATCTCAAACTGTGCATGAACAATAGCCAATTGAACAAGACGATCTTTCTCGTCAAAATGGATATATTTTTCAAAATTTGATAAGTATTCCATAAGCTTCAATGAATCAGGAGGCACATAACTAGCCTTTTCTATCGATGTTCCGGGTTTACCTATCCAATTTTGAGAAGTCCTAAATCTACCTCGCGCTTTGTCTCTGCCCCTGACACTATCAAGCAGAATACCATGTGCTTTTTTGATCATATTAAGAGTTATAGGTTTCTTTTCAAGCCAATCTACAGCAAAACGAACGGATTTACGGTAATTAATTATTTCCTGAATATCTTTATATTTTTCACTACTCTCATCTACAGAAGGCAGGGCCTCAAACTCTAATACTTCTTCCAATGTTGCCTGAGTTCCTTCAATTTTTGAGGACAAAACAGCTTCCTTAGTAGTAAGCGGAGACAATAAAACTTGTGGATTAATTATGCCATGTAATATTCCGTCATAGCGTGCTAATTCAGCATTTGCTGTCCCTATAAGAGAGACAAACCGCGCCCAATCTATATTTTTTAAAGGTAACTTATCTGGTATATGCGGCTTCATTTTTTAATCCTTACACTATATAAAATCATCAAAACTGCTTCTTTCCCCTTTTTATTTATAGCTATATTCTTCGCAGGCACATTATAACAAATGTCAATGTTCTTTGCCAGCTTATATTATAGGGCCTAAAGGAACTAAAACATCAACCGCTTTCTTTTTATGATTTGGGGACAAATGAGCATACCTTAATGTCATTGTCAGATCCGCATGTCCCAAAAGTTCCCTCACAGTATTCAGATCGATTCCCGCCATCACCAGATGAGACGCGAAAGTATGTCTTAAATCGTGGAATCGAAAATTCCTTATATTCAATCTCTTCAGGGCTGTGGAGAATGATTTCCTTACGGTTTTTCTGGGGCTACCGTCTTTATGACAGAATAGATATTCACTGGTTGGATGTTTCCGCATTCCTGTTAAAGCTCCCCTGACCAACTCGTTCATGGGGATCTCCCTCTTATCTCCGCTCTTGGTCTTTAACAGATAAATGATGCCTCTCTTAAAATCAACATCCTGCCATTTCAAGTTTAAGATTTCACCTAACCGCATTCCGGCATTAAGAGCGGCTACAACTATCGGCTTTAAAGACTCATCACAAACTGACAATAACCTCTCTATCTCCTCTTTCTCGAGATAACGCAGCCTCTTATTATTTTCCTTCAACATTTTGACCTTACAAACAGGATTAGCCCCTGCAAACTTTTCCCAGGCGATCGCTTTATTGAACAGGGATTTTAGACATGATAAAGCCCTGTTAACCGTCGCGGGAGAAACTTCATTGATCCTTTTTGTTTTAAACTTCTCAACATCCATTACGCTGATCTGATCCAGGTACTTATCCTTAAAGTAAGCGCGTAATACTCTGAGATGTACTTCATGGGTTTTCTTCCGTGATTTCATATTAGCGCAATGATATTTATAATACTCATTGGCAAAATCTATAAATTTCCATCTCGTTTTCTTCTTTCGTACATTCAGATACCTTCCCTCAGCGATTTCAACTTTACGCTTAGCCAGGACATTTTCGGCCAGTTTTTTGTTCTTGCTGATCTTCCCCCTTTTCCTCCGGCCATCCACGTAATAGTCGATGTAATAATAATCATCTTTTTTATTTTTGTATACCGCCATTATAGCCTCTTGCCCCCACCCTCATATCAGTCATCCAGTTCTCAATTTCCTTCAGATCGAATTTAACCAGACGCCCCATCTTGAAAAACGGGATCTTTCGCATACAAACCCACGAATAGATCGTGTTAATACTCAAATCCATATACTGCGCTAATTCCTCTGTTCCTATAAATCTCTTCTCCATGATTTTCCGTTCCCTTTCCCTTCATTTTTTTCACATCATCAGCAAAAGGCATATAACGATCAGGAATGTTATGATCACAAGCCCGATCTCCTGAATCCCATATCCAACGATCAACATGAACGTAATCATTGCTGAGAAAATTATGATTGTTAAAATATCTCTATTCATGTGTTTATACATCTGTATAGTTAAAGGAAAAAAAACTCTACCAGGTAATCCCGATCTCACTGAGCTTATTGAGGAGTAACTCACTCTTCGGAATTGTTTCTCCCCGTTCCCACCTGGCAATTGTATTGCTTGTTGTGAATATCATGTTTGCTAATTCAAGCTGGGTTAGATCCTTCTCTTCCCTAAAAACCCTAACTGCCCTAGCAAACTTCTTCTTATCAATCTTTGTCATATTACTAACCAAAGTATAACACATGTATAGTCATGTGTCAAGAGTTTTTTCAATTAAATCGTATCTGTCTCTATTTTAAATTATGCCTCGATTTAGGAATAGCAAAAACCAGTCCTATAATTATCCCAATTATTCCTAACCGCATAAACAAATATTCCTTATCTTCCTGTAATTCAAACAACTATATTAAAAATATTGCAATGAATTTAATGGCATACTCCCTTCTATGGGAGCTTTTTTATCAACATACAATTTCCATTTAATATCATATTTAAATCTATCCAACCATCGCTTTTTATCCATCTCATAAATTAGCAAAGTCATACCACCTGTACCAAATATTTTCATTTTCTGTCCAGGATACAGGTATTTATCGAAGTCCGTCTTACCCGCCTCCGGTATTTTACTGTAGGAAAAAGTAAGACAGATATATCTTGTATCCTCTTCAAAAACAGTAGACTTAAGGTGTGGATAAATCCATTCTTTTTTTTCGATATACTCTATTGGAAATAACAATTCTAACAAGATGTCTTCAAAAGCTTTATCTAAATTATTTTCAATTTCAAAATTCAAAGAATACTTATGGTAATCTGACCTTTGCTCAAGCACTTCATATGACATTCTCGCATGCGCTGATATATCAAGTTTCAAATATTCCTCTTTTAATTTACAATATTCTTCTTTTTCTTTGTCAGTTAACACGATTGAATCTACTATCCCAAATTGTGCCGCAAACTGTTTTAAAAAATCATTAAACTCGTCTTCATTGAAAAATTCTCTTCCCTGAACCAACAAACTAAGCGGCACACCAAAATCTCCTAATGATATGTTAGTACATAAAGGGAAAAGTTTCTTCTCCCTTGACCATACAGATGCAGATTCCCACCAGACCCAAGGCGATTCTTTAGATTTTACAGAACATATTGGAATAACCGCTTCTGCATTCTTTAATTTGGCTTCCATCATTACTTTCAAAGGGTTCTCTCCATGCGGTATATCTCGCTTGGCAACAAATACATCAATCTCTTCATTCGTAGCTCTTAGCAAAATCATTTTTAGAAAATCTGCTAAGGCTAATTCATCAGTATCATAACTAATAAAAACTATAGGTTTTTTTTTCACAGGGAAATACTCCTTAGCAATTTCTATGTGTTTTTCGATAATTTTTTCATCAGAATATTCAACAAGAAGCTTACCCACTTTTTTAGCTGGGGAATATCGTAATAGCATTCTTGGATTATTATTTACTTTCCCTGAAATCACAATAGAAGCGGTTAATCTATCATTGTATGCTTGAATGATATCAGAAAGACTGTCTACCTTATGTTCTTCACCACCGCCCCCATACCAAAAGCCTTGGATGCTTCCTTGTATTTCAGGAAACTTTGGAAAATGCTCGTTTTTCAATCCCCATAATTTATCGAATAATTCCTTTAATTCTTTTGGAGTTAAAACTTCTTTTAAAAAACCTCTATATTTTTTTGTTATTGTAGCCATAAATCCCACTTAATTTCCTGCATATCCCCCCTTCTTTTCTACTATGCCCCACCCGTATTTACATCACAACTTCTTTAATTATATGCCCTTGGCTACAGCGTCCTTAGGTTCAAGAGAAGGTATCTGGGGTCAGACCTTGACATTGACATATTCGATAGTAAAAACGGCTTTTTGTCAATGTCAAGGTCTGATCCCTAAATTTCCCACGAAGACCTTTCTGTCAATCTCGGCGAACTTTGTTTGAACAATGTCAATGTTGTATTTATCCAAAAGGGAGATGTCAAGTTTCCATTGCTTTTTACTCCTTTGTTTCCATTGTTGCCAAAAGTAGTCGTGAAATAATTTAGTGTCCCTGTCTGAAAGCCCATTGATGTCTTGAAACCTTTCGTAAGCTCTTTCACCGAATTCTCGCCCTAAAATTCCTGTTAGTCCAATGTGTTTGACTTGATGGCAAAGCGGACAAATAGATATAAATTTTGTTAAGGTTTGCATTTTCTTTTTGTCATCATAGTCCCAAATCTCGTGACACTCCACTGGATGTTTTGTCCCGATACCACCGCAAATTTCGCATTTGTGGTCAGCGACTTCATACACCTTTTTTCTCAATTTGCCCCATTGAGAACGTTTCAGATTACTCCGTACGTTGCTCCACCAACAAGTCCTTGGTACAAGTTCAATTGTCAGTTTCAAATTCTCGAACCGTTTCTGCTGTGTTTTGTTGAGTTTAATGTCTCGGTTTTTCATTTTTCTCTTCTTTTAAATGGCAGGTGACCTTCCCTCAGTCATTGTGCCAGTATGAATTAGAGTATTCACACTGTTCATAGGAAGGTATCTGGGGGTCAGACCTTGACATTGACATATTCGACAGTAAAAACGACTTTTTGTCAATGTCAAGGTCTGACCCCCTAAATTTCCCTAATTATGTTTCAAAAGCTTCTTAAAACTCCATCCCATAGCTTCTATTCTTTCTTTACCTATGTAGAACCAACTGATGATGAAAGCCAACACAGCACCTAAAGTTAAATATGGCCATGAGTTTTTTATTTTTTGGAAAAAGTTATTCCCTTCAGCGAAATTGTTTGCAAAGTAGCAAACAATAGCTTCATAAATTATAAAAAATAAAATGACAACTGATAATCTACCTAAACCCGAACTCCGAAGATTCTCCTTTTTTGTTTCTTCCATTATTTTTTTGTTTTGCTCTTCGAGTGTTTTAATGCGATTTCCATATTCCATTTTCATTTTACTATTTTCTGCTTCTAACCTCACGATTTCCTGATGAAACTTTCTTCCGGAATCTGCGAAAAATTTAGATATTTCATATGAAATTTTTTCTCTATCTTCCGCCTTTGATGGATCAAGTTTTGGAGCATTGGATTTTAGATATTGTATACACTCCTCGACATCTTCTGCGGGCAGTTCCTTACAAGACATCTGCATATCAGCAAATACTATAAAATCTTTTAACTCAAAAAACGTCTCTTGTGGCAAAATTTGATATTTTATTGCTCCCGAAAATACCTTTGCAAAATCTTTTCCTTCATCTTCACTTTGAATAGCTACTGGTGAAAGCCATTGTAGTAAGGCATCTAAAGTTATTATAAATGGAAAATCTTCCCCTTGTTTTAGAATTCCTGGAAGAGATGTATCTAATGTTACTAATCCTATCTTTTTATTCTTTTCTATTGATTTCATTTTTTTAAGCCACCAAATTAATATGGCGTCGTTCATTGCAGACCATCCATTTTTGGGATGTCCTCTGATCTCTTCATATTTTTTAATTAATTCTTTTGAAAATTTCTGAATGTCTGTATCATATCTTGCTTCATCGAACCATTCGTCATCTTCTAACTCTACATTAAAAGTACTTCTTAAATCCTCTATAGGCGAATTAAAGCTGGCAAAAAGTTCATCAAAATCAACTGTTCCTTTTTCCCGCAATTGTTTTTCATACATCTTTAAAAAAACTCCTCGTACTTTTAAAACAGTTTCAGCAGGAATCTGGTCTGCAACTTTTTCCAAAAGACCTCGCTTATTGTTGATAAATCCCCTTAACTCTTCTATCGAGAGTTGACACATTCTGAACTGGATATTTAATGTACTACACGCCATACTTAGTTCTTTAAAACTTTCATGATGCTTGTGTTCCTCTTCAAGTGCAGAAACGAGAATGTTAGTATCAAGATATAATATTGCATCACCAAACAGTTCTTGAGATAGAATCTGACTGTCAGGTTCTAATCCAATAACCTTTGCAATATAATAATTTTGCGCCATATTCCATTTTACAGCGTCATATTGCGGGTTGCTTTCGCGAAAGAACTCTAAGACTGCTTTTCCTATGTTAGCAGTCTTATCCATATCAACTTGTTTTTTTATTTGGCTGAGCGCAGAAGCAATTAGTGAGGAAGAGACTACTTCGTTTTGTGTTACATCGCCCTTGATAATACTAACATATCTTTCGCCGAGATCTGAAAAGATGATAGAAAGGCATCTCAAAAATGGTTCTGAATAAGAAAGTGGGTCTGGAATATTTCTAAAAAGTTTTTTGACAATAATTTCAAAACGTATTTTTGTTTCTCCAGTTAAATGTTCAAGTTCAGAAAAGGCCACATCTGATAACTTATATATTTTCTTACCGTCAAATTCCCCTTCGTCAAATCGTTTTTTTTCTACTAAACGTTTGATTGAATTTTCAATATCTTTTGAGCTAAGAACTTCTTGGCTACTTGCAATATTGCTTATACTGTGTTGTTTCATATCTTGCAATGTTATACTTTTCTTTTTATGAACAAAGAAAATATTTTGTTCGAGTATTTTATCTATTGCTGTTTCTTTTATTGGTTGAGTTTGGGGAGCAAAATGCATCCTGATTGTGGAAAGCATTGCTCTTTTCTGTGCGATGTCTTCAACGGTTGACATACAATGAACCCTCTTGGACAGTTTTGATAATTACCTAATATGGATTATTATAACAACTACAATACAGAATAATTATAAACTTTTTTAGTTTTTTGTTCAACATTTAAGATCTTGTAACCATTTATAAAAGTAAGAGTAAAAAAATACAGGCTTACGCCTCGGAATTTGAAAATTTAAGAATTAAGGCAAAGCCAGATAGGCGAGATGTCGTAGATACAGCTCGGCACTTGTGCCGGTTTTCGCTACAAACGGGGCGCAGGCAGAAGGCGGACGAGCGACTGGCGACCCTTCTCTTTTTGTTATAGCGAGGATGCGAACTTCCAAAGCAGGTATGCAGGCCGGGTGCGGGCGGCCTGCATACCTGCTTTGGAAGTACCGAGCCTCGGGTCGTTCTGCGTTATTTCGTGGCGTTACAGTCCTTTCTTCCTGCTTCCGTGTATCGTATTCGGCAATACAATATCTATAGTTGTTGGCAGAAATAATTCCCCAGCCAATCCTAATTCCTCCGGGGTACCCCAGGGGAATTAGGATTGGCTGGGGTGCTTGGACTCGAACCCAAAAATAAAGTAGACCGGAGAATTCTCTACAGTAAACTCAAAAAAGTCAACAATGGGGGGCAAATTCCACTAACAGTTTAAATAGGCTATCAGGTGTCCATATAGGTGTCCACAAGAGGTCTTAAATCGTAGAAATTGGCATGAAGTGCTATAAATAAAAAATCGCTGTAACCAGTTATAAAATAACGTAATTGCAGGAATTTAAAAGGGTTATGGAAATTCTTTGATTCTGCTTAGGAGGCAGCCGCTCTATCCAGCTGAGCTACAGGCGCGTAGTGTTTAACTTCTTTCAAACAAAAGGATTAAAAGAACGTCTTATAAAAACTACCGTT
>Ga0164318_10001388_pt1 | contig 21447 bp, 26 predicted proteins | sample GuaBasSedimGuay9_FD_113734 | JGI IMG/M metagenome (GOLD analysis project Ga0164318, IMG submission 113734) | Subseafloor sediment microbial communities from Guaymas Basin, Gulf of California, Mexico - Guay9, Core 4571-4, 0-3 cm | ecosystem: Environmental > Aquatic > Marine > Hydrothermal vents... | reverse complement strand
CTACGACTGCAAAACTATGCGGTCCGTGTTACGCTATGCGATTCCTGCTACCGAACGACAGCGCACTATGCGATTCGTCACATATGCAATCCCTGTTACTTCCAGGACGGAAACTATGCGCTCGGCGCACTGTGTGATTCTTGTTACTTCGCACGCAGAACTATGCGGCTGCGTGTGGCTTCCAGTATCATAATTCGAAACCCGGCGGAACAACTGCCGGCTCAGCCATATCGGAACTGACGGTGACTTGGAACTGACTATGCGATTCGTGTTACGCTATGTAATCCTGTCGTTCCGTCCGCAAACTTTGTGATTCGTGTGAAGCTCAATTTCAGAAGTAACACGCTCCGCGTGTTAGTGCGCCGGTTCACATGCTCGATGGCGAGAGGCCGGTAAGGCAGTTGGGGTGGTGGTGGGACTATGTCGGGGGATTGCCAGCACCAAGCAACGGCACGCACAACGGCACAACCTCAGGCAATCCCCCTTGCATGGGCGGGCACAACTGCGCATCGGCGTCAACTGAACAACGGCATGCGCAACTGAGCAACAGCGACAACTGGATATCGATAGGGTGGGCTGGATGGATTGATGGTAAGAATGAAGGAGAACGCTACGGGACACCCAACGAAAAATGAGTAAGATGCACCAGCCATTATGGTTTTTCTCATACATAATGAAGGAGGCAACCAGCCATGCTATTAGATAAATAAGGAGCACATAGGCGACATACTTGTATGTCGCCCCAAGTGAACTTATTTGCCTAATGGCTGGAAGTGCCGACTAAGTAAGAGAAGAGAGGAGAGAAAAAAAAAAGAACGAATGGCTGGCTGCACATACTCATGACAAAATGCGTTCGAACTTCAATTTCTTGCCACCGATGGAGGCTCTGCGGTTACGTCTTGTGAGATTCCATGGCAATCCACCACCAGGTGCAAACCCGAGACAACGCCAGTTGGCGGCACGATAAATAGTACCATTATGGCCCTGGCTTACATCGGAGTAAGCAATAAGACGGCGATAACTGGTATGGCGTTTGATCCACTTCTCGGCGAGAGAGAGGCTGCGACTCTCAGAATTTTTGGGAGAATCTAACAGCACCATACGAGTGAGTTCGAGCGTTGAACCATCATCTTCATAGCGGGAAACAGGACGACCGAAAATCATAACACCGATGAGATGACGGCCCGAAAACACACCGAGCGAGAATTTGCAACCTGGAGGTGCATAACTGAGATAATGATGTGCGGTAACAAATCTGCGAGCGACCCGGAAGGGAATTTTCTCCACTCTGTCCGGCAGTGCATCAAAGGACTCCTCAACGAGACAGGTCTGCATAATAGATATGAAGCAGTGAGAGAGTATAAAAAAATGTCGGTGGGGCTGCACGCCGCAAAAACGGCTCAGCGGAGAAGAACCTCAGCAGCCCCACCTTGCATGGGTGGGCACAACTGGACATCGGCGGCAACTGCATCAACGGCAGCACCACACAACGGCTCACACACTGCGCAAACGGCAACAACTGCACAACGGCGGCAACTGGACATCTGTGGGTGGGCTGGCTAATTCACAAGCCCCGGAAGGGATTTGAACCCTTAACCAATTGATTACAGATCAACCGCTCTGCCGGTTGAGCTACCGGGGCGAATGACAAATCAAAAGTTCCAAACACTACACAGTTCTTCGGAAATAGCGGGGTGGGCTTCTCATACCTCTCCGGAACATCGCCCACCCATCACACATCGATTACAATGACATAGGAATTGAAACTATAAAAAAAAAAATCACTTCGCATCAACATCCAGGACAACGGTCTCCGCATCTTCCTCCTCGCCCTCCTCCTCGCGCTCCTCACGCGAGCGGCGCGACTCGGACGTGACTATCTTGATGACTTTGATGTTCGTCCAGTTCTGCACATTCTCCTGCGACTGCTGCTCATGCACACCTAACACCTGCAGGATGAGCCGGATGGTCTCATTCACATCGCGCGCACTCTGCAACGGGAACCGCGGGCGGAGCTTCTCATCAAAGGCGGTCCGCAACTCCGCAACGAGCAACTTCAAGATATCCTCTGCGGATTTCACTGCGAGTTCGGTGTTTACCTCTGCGAGACGAATGCCAACTTCCTGTTCGCGCTTGCGGATACGTTCCTGCCAATTGAACCATTTTGACCAATTAAAGAGAGTTTGGAGTGTAGGCGGTTTCTTCCTGTCTGGATTCACGAGTTCAAGATATTTTGAATGGAGCTTCTCAATTGAACGAGAGGGACCCAAAGAATAATAGACCTCAAACGCAAGTCTTTGCTCCGGATTTTCGTGCCTCATATTATAGTATTTTCATTTCTTCTTGTTAATTCTCATAAATCAAATATGCGAAATCGTGCTTCTTGATGCAATAAATTGCGGTCGGATGGAGTATGAATCATGTTCCAGGAAGAAATTTGCATGAAACGCAAATATGAGCGAGAGAGAAGAGGGAAAAAAAAAAGAAAAGGAGAAAAGAACTTAGGCGGTGACAAGAAGAAAAGCTGAGCGCCATCTCATATCACGGATGGGTGCGAGGCGACAATGCCGGCGACGGCAGCGAGGTGCCAACTCCTATCATGGTTGAACTGTCACCGCACTCATTCCCCTAACTTTTGCTGCTTTTCATCCGGGAGCTTGCGTCTGAAGACCCTGTAATTCTCCGCCCACCTGCCGGACTTTGTGCGGATGCGACCTTCATAGACAATCCGCACAAAGTCACCCTCCTGGAGTTTCTGCAGCCGGTTCTGGAGGATTTTGTGAGCGGGCGTTCGGAAAGTCAGACCATCCTCAGTCTCGATGTCACAGTAAATTCCGAACTCGGACTCACCGATAGCCATAACTACGCCCTTCAGCTCATCATGCTTGATCTCCGGATGCCAGTAATCCGCAAACTCACCACCTACCTCTTCCTCATCCTCTGCGGGCATGACTTCATGCTGTTCCGCTTCTTCCTCATCAAATCTTAGAGTTGCCATCTTTCCATATCACCTCCTAACCTCCTTTTCGTTTGAGGAGCGCAAATCATGCTCAATCTTCGCGAGGATGCGCCTGAGTTCGCGCAGGACGGCTTCATGCACACGGGATGCTTCATTGTTACCATAACGCTTATTGAGCCACATGCGGCGTTCCAGCACTTGGATACGCTGGCGGATGATTTTAACGGCTTTTTCGTCTTGGGGCATCTCACTCACCTTCTCCGATAGCATCAACCCAGACATCCGCGAATTTCTGATTCTGTTTTATGAAATCGGAATAATCAGTCAGCAGCTTTTGGAAATGCTCAACGGAGATGCCATCCGCCAATCGAAAAGTCGGTCTGAACGTCGCACCGGAGACGAATTTGATATAGCCGGAACTGCCCAATTTGCGGATATGCTTGAGAACGGTAGCGCTATCATGACCAGTATCGCCCATGACCTTGCTCAAGAAATAATCCACCGAACCCGCGCGCCCACCGTTAGCGATGAAGATCCTCACAATTGCCATATACGTTTCCTTCAAATGCGGATCCGAAGGCGAGATGAGACAATCAAAGAATCGCTCATCGGGCGCCTTCTCGCGCGCTTCTTCGCCCTCCTCCAACCTGCGCTTCTTCTCGGCGATCAGCTCTCTTACGGCGGTGCTGATTTTCCCTTTCCCCAATTCCCGGAGGAACGCGAGCTCTTCTTCATCCAACCTAATGCCCGTGAACTTCTTAGAGCCCATCTTTATATCTCACCGATAATAGAATATACTTCATTATATAAAAAGCTTTAACTTGGTATAAAGGCAATATACAGACTAACAAATGTCAAAATTTCTTGAGTGAAAATTTTGACAAACGCAACTCCTCATTTTTTACCATCCCCTAAAATGATATACAAAATCCGAATTTGTATATCAAAATCAGAGCCTTCTCCTTACTCTATTCGCTAAATAGAGATAGATAGATAGATAGATAGATAGATAGATAGATAGATAGATGTATAATACCTAAATTCTACGGGACTAGTTACGGATAGCGAGCACACTCACACACTCACTTGAACTCACCACAATACATTAGACCCTCGAGAAAAGTCGCGATATACAAAAAATGATATACAATTTTGGAAAGACGACGAGAAGAAATATTTCGGAGAACGGGACCAAATGAGCAGGCTTTCGGAGCGGTATGCAAAATTTATGTGATATACACATAGGTCTATGGAGACCTATATAAGCTACATAGCAACACCATAAATCAGCTCAGCCACATCTCAGAAATCAGACACCAATAATCGGAAGAGGAAGCATTGTGATCGGTGACTCGCAAACGCAGAATGTTGATGCCTGCACGGGCGGGAGTAATCGAAATGGTTTTGATGACGTTGTATTGTTCGGAAGCGCTGTAGAGATCGAGAGTGCCTTGAGATTGGCCATCAACATAGACAGTAATAATCCCGGATACGCTATTGGTGACGCAACGGATATTGAGCGTAAGAGCAGAAGTGGAAGGAGCGAAAAACGGAACGGAAATTTCATCATTTAGAGCAGCGGCGGAATAGTTGCTCAGGACGCAGCCGAGGTGCTGACCGGAATAATCCACGACAGACCAAGTTCCAGCGATGACATGATAGTCATCGGAATGGAGAGCATGCCAATGCCAGTATTTCTTTTGATTAGCGAGGATGGAAGCGAGGTCATTAAGACTGCCATTATCGGGTAAGTTATCAGTGACAGCGCGGATAGCAGCGAGATCGTTAAGGCTACCATTATCGGGTAAGTTATCAGTGACAGCGCGGATAGCAGCGAGATCATTTAGAGAGCCATTGTCAGGAAGATTGTCAGTAACGGCTTTAATGGCGGCAACGAGATCAGCATCAGCCCAGGAGAGGGCGAGCCAGCCGTTGCGGCAGACGACGGGACGGGGATCAGAACCGCCGGTGAAGGAATAGGGCGAAGTAGCAATGCCGAACCCGTTGTCGATGTTGGAATGATCATCATAGAAATTCTCGAGGAACTTATTATAGCCATTGTCATAGATGGCATTGGTATTGTTGATGAAATTGTTATGATAGAAGAGATTGTTTGAACCACCACCGGCGTAGACGGCATAAGCAGAAGCGTTAAAGAAGGAGCAATCATGGAATAATCCATCATCTGAGTCTTCTTCGATACGAAGCACCGTATTAGAACCGAAAAGACGACAATGAGCGAATTCATTGCGACAGCCGAAGAGGTGCACACCAAAAGCTACGCTATCTGAAGTTTCGGAATGCGAAACGAGATTATCATCACCGGAAAGAGCGAAAGCATGAGTGGAGGAGCCGGATGTCTCAAAGAAGCAATTCTTGAAAATATTTCTGCCGCCGGTAGCAAGACAGGCATAATGCTCGCCGATGGCCTTTAAATACAGATTCATGAAGGAATTAGAATCGGAAATGACATCCAAAGCAGTATCTTCAGCAGAAATAATCACGCCCTTCCAGGATTCGCCGATGAGCGAGAGAGAGGACTTCCCGGAGGGGATAGAAAGAGCTTCGGAATAAGTTCCATCTTTGATGAAAATATTAGTCCAGCTATCGGCTTCATCGATTGCGTGCTGAATAGTTTTGAATGCGGTTTTCCACGATAGCCCATCGTTATGATCATTCCCATTGGTGCCATCCACATATAGCGTTTTCGCGCCGAGCCCGAACGGGATATCGCGCGCACCGCGTTTCCAGTCGCGAGGAGTGGTATACTGGTGGAAATACCGGCGCCATTCAAGTCCGCGAAACGGATACAGTCTGTCGAACATGGTCACAATGATGCGAGATACTCAACGAACCGAGAATCGGATAACATGTTCAGGGCATTCTGGACAGCATTCCACAAAAGGTTTGCCACCATCTCTGCGGTTTCCATGGACGGGAATTCTGAAGGATCATAGATGACGCAAAGATACGCGGCATAGTTGGTGGCGCAATCGCGGATGATGCCGTGCTTGGAGGAATCGAACGTGAAATCGGGCGACGTGCCGCGGGCAGTGCGTTTCATCACGGAATCGATAATAGACTCAGCCTGGAGGATGTTCTCCTCGATATCGGAATCGGCGAGCGAGGACGATATATTTTTCACACGCTTCTTCACGATATCGGCGGTCGTGTAGGTTACGGTCATGTTACACTCCTAACAATAGCGGTTTCGCGAAAGGCAGTTGTGACAATGCGAGTTCGAGCCAGCGCGATTTCGCGGACGTGAGCGGCGGTAGTGCACCGGGTTCGGGCGTGGTGAACTGGAGTGCGCGCTCGGTCCGGATCTTCATTTCGCAGAGATGCGCGAGGTAATAGTTCGCAGCGAGCTTGAGCACGTCATAATCCACCGGCATTTTGTAGTAACGATAATCAGCAAACACACCGACCTCCGCATTCGTGGTAGTGGGGGCTTCGGCGAGCGTGATGATACCGTCACGTGCATTCACGGATGAGACAGTGGTTTCAGTATGCACCTCATTCATCTCATCATCATAATCCACGAGATAGACCGTGACATCATCGGCATCCACATCGGAATCGAAATCAGTGTCAGCGATAGGTTTATGTGCGGTCGTGAACTTCTTGTTGGAGCCATCGATATCACCACTCAATTTCTCATCATAGACTTCGACGGTAGCAAGCCGGAGGATAGCGCGGTCGGCTTCGGGCATAAGCGACTGCACATCGGCATCGGAAATCTCAGCGGTCGTGAAATGCGTAAGCAACCGCAATTTTGAGAGTGACGAGTAGCCCATGGTATCACCACCTCCTTATGGATGCAGCAGCCGGCGCATACCGCGTGTGCCGGTATGAGTTATCCCCTTCGCGCGCGGTTCGGGTGGCTGTTCGGGCGCGGGCTCTTTGCGGGACACGAACTCCTCTGATGAAGTTTTCTGTTCGGACTGACTAACAGGCTCACCGAGGATGAGCTTTTCCAGGGTGTCAATCACATGCGGACGCCGGAAATGCTGCTGTTCGCATTTCAGGATGCGTTTGAGTGAATTGGGATGGATTTTCAAGTTCTGCAAATCCGCAAGCACATCATCTTCGGGCTGTGCAAGGAACTTGTAAATATCGCGTGCGAAGAGCTGATAGGTAACTTCTTTCGACGGTACTGCGGACACACGTCTGAAGAGGGGATAGCGCGGCTTGTTCGGGCTTGCGGGTGCAACAGCGGCAGCCGGAGAGCGCATTTGCGGAAACGACTGGTAATAAGCGGACTGGACATATTTTAATGCGGCTTCTTCGGTATCGAAAACACAGAACGAATCAGATGGCGAATAATCGGGCGGGCAGGCTACGACTTCGCCCTTCTTGATGGAGAACTTGGCGTTGGATGCACTTGCATGCGGATAGTCCGGTTTGAGGACTAAATACTTCATGATAATAATTAGGCAACAACTCTTGATATTTCTTTCGGCGACATGGCGAGCAGTTCAAGCGGGTCGATGCCGTGCTGCATGTAGTAGATGGGCGAATGGGTGTAATTGTGGGTGACTTCAGCAGGTGATAGTGCGGCTTCGTAGATGCGGACTTCGTCGATGGTGCCGTTGAACCCATCCCCAATTTTTAATCTTAAACTATTCGGAGTTATATCACCCGAAACAGAGTTGGATGCAACCAATTCACCATCTACATACAATCTATTCCCTACATTATGAACATACACTCCAACTAAATGATTCCACTCTCCAACCTTAACTGCCTCATCTGGACTCCACAAAGCTTTTGCCGTGCCCGGATTCCAGTTCAAGAAAAACTGGTTATCCATTCCTTCACCGTGGTCAAAGCAAAATCTATAACCAGATTCTGTAGAGTAATCCCCTTTATCAACTATATCACCACTCTGAACAGAAGCAGGAACATTCGGTTTCACCCACGCCTCAATCGTAATGGCATCAGTAATATTCAAACTCTCACCCTGACCGCAATCCACATAAGCATTCTGGCCATTGAAATAAAGAGCGGAACCGAACACACCAGACGGGTGAAGCAGTTCGCCGACCTGAGCACCGATAATTCTGCCGTGGTTGACATTGGAATAACGGGGCGCGAGGTTCTGCCATGTAGTACCATGGACGCTAGATGGGTTGACCCACAGAACCAGGTCTTGCAGGCGAGCAGGTCGGAATGCGGGATGAAGATACCAGGGCGTCATTTGGTAATTTCAGTATACCACGCCTTCGCTTCAGCGAGGTCACGGAAGATGAAAGTCTGGTTGCGGAACCGGACCGTGATTTTTTGCGATTCGTCCTCGATAGGCTCATGATGGAACGAGGACATTTCGACTTCGCCGCCTTTATGCGGCTTGCCGGCTTGCCACCAATCTTTGAGTTCTTGCAGATCAGCGAGATAGCGAGTCACAGGTTCACCTGACTCAATGAACTGTACGACTATCATTTTACTTTCATCTTTGATGATTTCACCCGTGAGATCGCTTTTGTATGGCATTTTTTTAGAAGCCCTCAATGACCGGAAGGATGAGATAAGAATCAGTGGACCCACGTGAGAAGTAGAGCCTGCACTTGTTGTTGGATGCATCCGCGCTGGAGACATAGCCGAATACTTCCAGACGCAGCACCAAGCGCTCATCTTGTGGCACAACCACACGAGAGATGTCGGCATGAATCTTGATAGCGACCTTATCATCCCAGCCATCAGCGGAATGAGAGACATTGGTGTCGAAATCATAGATTTTGTTAGAGAGGATAGCGGTGTCGTTGCCATCCGAATCGCGGCGGAAGAGATTGGCGCGGACTTTCGTGAGGTAGGTGGTATAGGTACCATCTGCGCGTATTCGGAGCTGCGCGGCGATTTCCGCAGTGCCTTCGAGCACGAGTTCCCGCAGCCGCGCTTCGCTCAGGATGAACTCGATATCAGAAAGGATTTCATCCTCGCTCGTGTTCGTAATGTTGGAAGATTCAACATAATCAAGACCTGACTGTTCGGTTTCGTGCTTGTCAAGATTGGCAGGCTGCGGCGACCTGAACAAGCCGTAAGAATAAGACTTATCGAAAGAGAAATCTTCGGACGCGAACGACTGGAGATAGAGTAAGATGCGATTGGGGAGCGACTGCCGTAACCGCGCAGTCGAGAGTTCATTCAAGTTGTAGGTTTTCCCATCGAGCGTGAAGAAATCTTTCATGGTCTGCGCCCTCCATTACAGCGTTCGCTGAACCTTATGATCTCCTCACGCAGTTCCTGGATTGCGGCGACTAAGTCTTGCTTGATTGCCTTCTCCAGCGTCTTCGTGACCTGCTGACGTTCCCAGAGCAGGTAAATGGTAATTGCAATCGGGAAGCCGAGCGTGCTGATGAGCGCGGGAGTGTCTTCGATCATTTTTGCTTCTTCTTGCCGATATTTTCGATATCGTCTTCGGAATGATCGAACTGATCACTCATACCGAACCAATACTTATCCTCCTCAGAGAGCTTGAATTTATCCTTATCCAGTCGCTGGATTGCCCACTGGAGCCGCCAGCGATAAGCAGTGTCCTGATCGATGAAATGAACGGTTAAGTCTCGGAGCTTTCGGAAGATGTTTCGTCTTCGTTCGGTCTGTTCGAACTCGATGAGTTCATTCCAGAGATCGTAGAGAGCTCGGCAAGCAGGAGCCAATTCGTCATATCGTCGAAAGGAGTTTCGAAAGGCGCGATGCTGGGCATCGATAAGTACTTCCAACAATCGTTTGGCGGGACTGAGCTTTTCGAGTTCGAGGAAGGTGGGCGCACCGAGGAGCGGCAGTGCTCTATCCTTGACCCAAGCGATGATACCTTTGTCAGGCGTCTTTTCAACCTTTTCCACATCCAGGAGATGAGTCGAAGGAGCATTCATCACTCGGTCATTGCGAAGAAGTTCACCACTTTCGCGCCTAAGTCTTGCGTGACACCGCCAGTTTCGAGCGCAATGAACGTAATAGAGCCATCCTGAGAGCCATAGGCACCGACGATTGCCATTGAGGCCCCGGGATCTTCGAAGAAGCATGCAACGACAGGATCACCTTTCTTGATGCCACTGACAGCGACTTCTTTCGTGACCGTTTGATGTGCATTCACCGAACCGAAATCAACTGAGACGGAGCCGTGAGTCCAGCCGGCGAGCTTGGCGGCGGTGACGGCTTCATCTGCGATTTTGGCGGTGGTTACAGCGGCGTCCTTAATCTTTGCAGATTCGACGGCATTAGAGGCAAGCTTCGCAGCGGTGATTGCAGCATTTTCGATCTCGGAAGTGCCGACGACCTTCGTGGTAGCCTGGAGGTCATCAGTGGTCACACGTGCAGTAGTAATTTTATTGTCCCTGAATCCATATTTGGTCATGCTACGCCTCCGATCACGAATCCGAGACTTTAATTAAGCAGCACGCCTTCTCCTCAATCACGCCTACACCAAAACAGGCGTCGTAATAGATGTAATGATTGGCATATCGCTTGAGATATTCATACGACACAGTGGGCTTCTGCTTCCATGCGAGCACGATAGGCTTCTTCTTGCCTGCGGTGAACCCTATAAGCTGACAGGACGTGCCAGCGACAGCCCAATTGCCGAGGTCGGAATTCAAATCTGCGTCATTCGCGGCATAATGCTGGGTGAGCGTGGACGTGATGACCTTCACACCAAGATACTTACCAATTTCACCATTCAACACGACCTCGTTGGAACCATATTCAGCAGCATTGGTGAACTGCGAGGACTTGTAGAACACGTTCTCCTGAGCCGGTCGTATGAACAGGAATGCAGGCACATAATTGTTCTCTTTCACTTTTTGGATCGCATCGGCGACGAGATCAACAGTGATAGTATCGCCAGCGGCCAGTTCTGACGGATCGGTGGCATCCCCGCCATAGACCACATTGGTACTAACATTAGTGTCGATTGCTTGCGTGATTGCCTTCTCGATGCCTTCCTCGATATCCTGCGCAACCATATACTTCGCAAGATCTATGAGATCCACACGCGTGGTATCGACGAGCTCCTTCGTGATGGCAATTGCCCCGAGCTTGAAAGCCGGCGTGATGTCCACTGTGTTGATGTTCGTCATCTCGGTATATGTTCGCTCTGCACCTTCAGTGTGCGAAGTGGTTATGCTGAGATGCGAAGTAGTCTTCGGTATTCGCAGCGTCTTGTCACGCGAATTCACAAGCACATCATTCTCTTCCACGACCTGCCGGAAGAACCGCAGTGCCTCGGCGAATTTCCGGACTTCAGTGTCGAGGAACGTGTCCTGGATATTGCTGATGTTTGTAGTGTTAGTGTCCGTAATATTCGCAGCCTGGAGTTCTCTAAGCGACCTCATATCATTCATCACCTCCGTATTTGAATGTGGCGCGGTTCTGCTCCGCGATCATCATCTGGAGCAGTTTCTCAGATGAAGAAGAAGACTTCTGTGAGAGTTCCTGACTGGATGAAGGTGTGGTCTCTGCGGGCTTAGTGTCATCTACATTGGTCTCAAGGATCTTGATTGTGCGATCAAGATTCTGCTCAACTGCGGTAAGCGCGGCGGAATCCATCTCCAATAATTCTTTGCGTCGGGATTCGGCATCGGCGGCAGCGGTGAGACCGACTTCGATCTCCTTCTTCAAGACTCGTTCAACATTCTGCTCATGCTCCTTTTGCTGGATAGCATTCAACTTCTCCTTTAATTCCTCATTCTCTTTCTTTACAGCCTCCAGCTCCTCGTTATCGTTGGTGCTGGAGGGTTCAGACGATGACTGCAAATCCTTGATAGCCTGAGCGAGCGCCGAAATCTGCTCCGAGAGCACGTCAAGGCTCATCGAGCCGGGCTTGGGATAAGGATACTCCTTACCGCAAACCTTCGATACAATCGCCTTGATTTGCTGGAGGGTCGTGAGCAGTGACGTATCTTTCATGGACGATGCGCGTCTGATCGCATCGTCCAGCTTCGAGAGAGCGGGCTGGAGATCAGCCACATAATCCAACTCTTCCGTAGTCATGTCTTGAGCCTCATTCAGCATCGTTTCACGCACTGCGGGATTGACCACCATCGAATAAGATTTGAAGAGGAGATTACGACCGGTGAGTTTGCCATCTTCTTCCTGCGAATCCACATCGACGGTTGCGGAGAGCCCAAACTTGGCGCCATAAGCGACTGCCATTGCATACTTCGGGTCAACGATATCGATGTCACCAAGGATCGCCTTATCGCGCTCGGACCATTTGGGATTATGAATAGCGCCAATCCAGGTCTGTGCGGCTTCACCTTTCGTGTCTTTATGGTCGAGATAAATCTGCAGACCCTCGTGCTGGTCGACTGCTTTCTTGAGTTCTTCCGCGGGGTAATAGACGCCGTTATGCACACCTTCCTTGATGAGGATGCAGTTCTCAACAGTATAGGGCAGCGGAATCTCTCTCAAATCTTTGACCTGCGGCTTGGTGGCGAGCGTGCGCAATTCACGGTTCTCGCGGATGAGGTCCTGCACGAAGGGATGCTCGTAGATGTCCCGCAGTGCAAACGGCTGAGCTTGCTCCTCCATAATTAATCTTCCGAATCAGGTTCTATATAACGATTTTCGGAATCATCGTCCTCAAGCGATTCTTTCTTGACGAACTTGGATACGGTCTGGTAATGGAGTCCCATCTCCTTAGCGAGCTGGCACTTAGTTTTGAATTTAATTTCCTTCCTGATTTTTTCTTTCTGCTCTTCAGTCAGGGGCTTGCCGGAAGTCATTTCCGGATGATCTTGATATGCAATTCGCCATTGGCAGCATGGAAGAGCGAGGCGGAGAAGGAAGGAAAGGCTGAATTGATAGAAGAAACAACTGAATCGAGATAATGCTCGAGATACTCACGTTCGATTTCAGCATCCGAGCGCCTTTTGATAGGAACCATCTTAAAAGCTCTCCATACCTTTTTTGAATATCCAGAACTCGGCATCGCGCGAGGTGCGGCGGAAATAAAACAAACCTTTGAGTTTCTTGCCATTCAATCGCACATGCAAATACAACGGCTCATCGGCGATGATTTCGGCTTTGCCGCGATCGAGCACATGAATATAAGCGGGAATTTTGCGGTTAGGGTTGACTGCGGATTGTGGCTTCTTTTCGCCCTCGATGAAATATTCATCTTTATCGTGAAACTGCAATGCGGAGATGCCATGCTCCGGGAATTTGTGGGTGGGGTCTTTATCGAGATGGAATCTGTGCTTACCGATTTTAATATGATAATCCTCGACCGGGAGACCGCGCACGACATACTGACCCTGCCAATATCGATGCGTGAGCACGAAATCAACTTCATCGTCAGCACTGAGAACCTCTTTCTTAATGAGATATTCGCGTGCGAGTTTACGCAGTTCGAGTTTCTTCTTGCGATCGCTGGCTTTCCAGAAATGTAATTCTTCAGGAAGTTTGGCTTCCCATTCCGGGGGCATGGCGGAGCCTTCTGAAGGCAGCCAGTTGTCACGGACTGCGCGTGCAGACAAGACATAAGGAGTCTGGTCATCGGGCTTCCAGTATAGCCAATTGGCGACTGCTTTTGTGCCCTGTAAACCCGCAACCAACCGGAACACGACCCTGCCTTTCCATTTCTTGCCGTCGAGAAAATATTCTTTGAAATACGGTTTCTGCGCACCAGGGTAATAAGTGCCAGAATCAACTTCAACGAAAATCCCGGGAAAGAACCGCGTGCCGCCGGGTTCGGGTTCAACCTCACGGGGTTTAGTTACGCCCTCGACTGAGAGCCATTCATACGGTTCACGAGTCTTCTGGACACAGAAAATCTTCTCCACTTCGTCACGGACTGAACCTTTGCGTTTGAGTTCCTCGCCGGTGTTCATATCAATCTTCCAAAATCTGGGATCCATGGCGAGTTTTTTATGGAACTCGAACACGCGCTTCTTGAGTGCTGCGGACGGTTCTTGGAGGACATTCTCACGCTTATCGAGTGCATACACGAGTTCACCATCCCAGTAGATTTCATAACGGTCTTTGGTTTTCTTGAGTTGCCAGTGCTTTTCCAGTTCACGTTTGAGTTCATCTGCACGCTGCCAGCCGAGCGTGAAGCCGCCGAGCACATGATCGAGCTGGACACGGAAATCGCCATGCGAGGAACTGCCACGGAAATGATTCTGAATGACGAACCGCTTAGCACTGGCAGAGAGATTGGCACGGGGCTGGAAATCGGGGCAGGCGGGCGCATCGGGGTCTACGAGACGATTATGCAATTTGCACATATGGGATTCGGGGTCGAAATTGATGCAATCTTTATGGGTTGAGAATTCGGCGAGCTGCTCAAGGTTCTTGATATCTGGCATCGGCTTCTCTTCGAACCTACCGGTAGTCTCCTTGACCATCCGCCAGGCGGTGTCAATAGTGTCGGGCTCTTTCTTGTCGGTGCGTAACATGACGACCCGCGGCGCCCACCAATTGACCCAGCGCTTGCCGGTCTTTGGATCGGTATAGCCTGAGATATCAACGAATACGACCTTAATAATATCACCGGGTTCGGCTTTGATGTTCGTATTGAAAGTTTTGCCGCAGTAGACGATGTCGTGATCGGATTTCAGTCCGCAGTGGTAATAATAAGTTTTCTCGGTCCTAGCGACTTTGTTGCGTTTGAGCACGAGGGCATCGAGCGACTTTTCCTTTTTGTATTTGATATTCAACCGGGTTTTGCCATCGAGTTCATAAGGGAAATCGGCACGTTTGAGGTATGCACCTTCGGAACCTTCCTGAGCGGAGTACTTCTTGATTGCTTCACGGACACACTGCTCGGAATGGCAGAGAGTGAACGGAGCGAGTTTGATATGGTCAGTTTCACGGATTTTCTGATAATAATTGATACGTTTAGAATAGGGACGATTATGGATATCAACCTCATCAAAGAAGAGGCAGTCGTAGACATTGAAAATTAAATCTTTTTCATCTGGCTGCGGCTTGCTGGCATTGAGTATGCCCGCGGTGAGCGCACGAGGCTGATGCTTGCCATTCTTCCAGAGCTCGATCTCGCCGCAGAGGATGAAACTACCAATTGGTTGCTGCTGAAATTCTTTGGCAAGCGTCGGGCAATTCCGGGTGACATCGGTACCATCTTCAGTAAAAATGAGTACCCTCTTGCCACTCTTGTGTACTTGGCAATGAGTGCCATCATATTTCTTCTGGACATAAACGCCAATATCGAACCAGTTATCTTTGCGAGTTCTAAGGACTTCGATAACCGAATCAACCGAATAGATTTCACCTTTCTGACGTCCATGCATAGGTTTAAGCATCGGGAACCACTGGAAGAGCCTGATAGCACGCTGTGCCATTTCCTGGCGGACTTTCTCACTGCGTGCTACTGCAGCGAGGTCGGCAAGCTCAACGAAATTCGTAAACGGGCCCGAGAAGGAATCGTCGAGCACTTGAATTCTACCTTTCCATTCGGGAAATGCGCGTTCGATCCGCCAGCGCGTGAGCAAGAAAAGCGAATCGGAATGTATGAACTGATGCACCTGGATGAGGAGGTCAGCGAGCTGATCTTCATTCATCTTGAAACACTTGATGATTGCACGATCGAGAGCATTCAGCAGCGGCGTGGGATCGCGGGCTTTCACAAGAATATCAATATCACCTTCAGTGCGCTGCCAGTTGGCGAGCGAGCCGACAAGAAGAATAAATGGCTTGCGGAAATAAAAGGAATTCCATTTCTCTAAGAACTCATCGAGATCGAGCGGATCAAATCGGGGTGAGACATTGCCTGGATATATAGGAAGCGTTTCGAGCTGCGAGAGAGTGGAAGTGCCGGGCTCGAGATGAATGACTTTCTCAATTTTATCACCTGGATGTAAAGCTAGATTATTGATCTCGGCATCTTTGAAACCGGGCAGCTTGAGAGTAATATCGAGCGTTTTAGACGAGCCGGAAACATCGAACTTGAAAGTTTCAGGAGTGACTTTGTTTTGATCGGTGCCATCGATGAAGATACGAGCATGTGAAGGGACGCTGAACAAGGTCAGGACGGCGAACTTAGGTGAGAGTTCGCAGAATTTCTCTATCTTCTCACCTTCAACAATAGATACGGAGAATGAAAAATCCTGATAATGTGGCTTCTTAAGTTTGACGGAGTGACTGCCAGGATCGAGGAAAATTTGTGCTTCAGGGGTGAGCAATTTGGTGTTCTTGTTGTCAATCCAAATTTCGGCGAGCGACGGGGAAGATGCGATTGAGAGTTGGCCTTTACCGTCGGGAATTTTGGCAAGCGTGCAAGTGCCTGACGAAATGATTTCAAAGAGTTCACGGGAGAACTTCTTCATCTGTTCAGGTTTCCAATCATGTTTCATCTTGCCCTCACGCTTACGCTTTTCGATTTCATTGTAGATTTTGCGAGCGAGTTCGATGACTTCATCCTTCGTGAATTTCAATTTCTTGCCCTGCCGGAGCGAGGAGTACCAGGCGAAGCAAATGCGCATATCGTCTGCAAGTTGGGCATTGTTGAGCTTAGAAGGATCATAATCCTTGATGTTGCGAATCAATTCTACGGATTCCGATTCTTTGGATTCTGTATCCATTTTTTCATCCAATTGTTGCAAGAGTTTTAGGCTTTTTGAAATGCAACTTACAAACTACACGCTGATTGGGCACGAGCTGGACGGTTTTGCGAAGTGAACGCTTGCCATTGACGTCTTCATAGACAAGTTCAACAACATGCTGACCGGGTGGAAGATTATTGAACGTATGCGGTGTACGGAACGGCATGAGTTCACCATCGATTTTGATTTTACAGCCGAGCGGGAAGCTGCGAACTTGCAGACGGGTAGGCATATTAGAAAGATAGGGTGAACATAATTTAAAAGTTTCATGTTCGAGAACTTTTGCGTGCGCTGCCTGACGCTTCATAAGACGGGTGAACTGAATCTGATTTTGCCGGAAAGATTGCAATAGCTTATCCGCAGGATTAGATGCTGGCTTCATCTCTTAACATAACTAAATTTCGCAAGGCCATTACGGACGAGTTCATAGCCGAAATTCTTGCCGTCGAGATAGACTTTTGCGACTCGCCTGCCATAATCATCGAGCTGTCTTCTAACCCGGAGCTCGACTTCTTTGCCGAGTAAATGCGATTCGGTATAGGCTTTTGCAGCTTTGCCCTTGTCAGTATCGGGTTCGGGGCAATCAATATCCTCAAATCTGACTGACTCATCGAAAATATCGACTTTGAACGTATCACCATCAATCACATAAGTGACGGTAGCGGTTTTCCATACCCAGAGGCTTTCAAAATAGAGCAAGACTGCAGTGTGGGCGTCTTGTTGGGCTTTCATGGAATCGATATAATTGCCAATCGATAGATAAGCAAGAGGTTCAATAACGAGCAGCAGCGGATGGATGAGCTCAGCGAGCGCGATTTGCTTCTCTTCCCAGAAGAGCTGAGCAGCCATGAGCCGGTCCATCTCCTCCGAGACCTGGAGCAGAAGAGGATAAGCAGTTTGCTCAGCGAGCATGAGCGAAGCATCCATTGCAGTTTCGATCTCTAAAACGCGAAGATTAAACTGATGAACTGCGAATTTGAGGATGACCTTAGCGGCGATAGAGACAGGATGACCGGAGAGAGGAGCTTTAGCAATAGCGAAGCAGATAACTTGGCGCGAAAGAGTTGCAAGCCCGGCGGTCCAATAATCAGTCGAGGACAAATGAGCCAACTCAAGACACCTCCTCAAGCACGAACCTAAACTCTTTGGTCTTGCCTTTTTCGACGGTAATTGTGTCTTCGTACTCAAGCTGACCGCGGCGGGAGCTGACATATTTGAGTTTGATAGTGTGATCGCCAGGCGAAAGGTCATCGAAAGTTTGAGGCGTGAGAAGATTGGAATTTTCGTCATCAATCCAAATTTCAGCATTGGTCGGTGAGGATACAATCCGAATGATCGCCTTGTCGCGCTCGGCTTTCTTGGCGGCGACCCAGGCTTCCCAGGCATCGATCTGGTCATAAGCTGCCTGGACATAATTAGCATAAGTGGGTTTCATGTAAGGAGCAAACCAGCCCCAAGAATCACAGAAGGTTTCAAGATTCTGAACTTGCTCTTTGAGCGCTTCCAGTTGAGTTTCCACCTCATCTACGAGATTCTCGCGCATGAGGCTCATAATGCCAAACCCGCGAATCTGAATGCCTTCTTCTTCGATGAACATCATGAACGAGACAGTTTGCATGATATCGAATACGAGCTTGATGATATCGAGCACGAGCGCAGCCCTTGATTTTCCGGGTGTGATCTCAGATGCCATATTGTTACATTGAGTTCAGATAAAATTATTCTTCAGACTCTAAGGAACCTTCATTGAACCAATCAGAAACGAAGGAGATGAAATGCTGCATGAGATGTTTGCCGAAATCAAGAGTTGCAGACTCGCCTTCGAACTCGTCGCCGCAAATCCAACAAGTGAACGGCGGCGCGGTGATGCCTTCAATTTCGTCAATTGCAAATAGTGACATAACGGGCTCGGTAATGGATTTGACGTTACCCATCATAATGTTATCGACGAGTGTGCCCCACCAATATGGGCGATCTTGAGCCTGGAGCGTGAACTCCTTTTTCTCAATGAAGTCTTGGGACTGCTCTCGCAATTCAACCCAGAAGTTCCATGGATCTTTATTTGGGAGGACGCAAGTGAGCGTGTCCCAATAGCCAGAAAAGGAATACTCTTCACCTGCGGCGATATTCTGCCAGTGAACATCGGGCTCATAATCCCAGAGAATGGAGCCCTCACCTTCCTGCTTTTCGGAATAGAGATAGACACGAACTTCGACTTCGGAATCGGTATCATTCTTCACGGTAACAGGGATGCGCAGTTCAGCACCTACAACGGGATTTTCGGGAAGTTTAATATCGGAAATGTGGAGAGTCATCTTATGGGTAATTCATTTCATAAGTTGCCTGGACTTTGCCACCGGCCGGAACATCGAGCTGATCAGACTCAGAAAGCACACTGCGTTCGATCATGACAATTTGGTTGTTGCCATAGACGTCTTTGACTTTTGGGAAACGAATCCCAACTTCTTTGACTGTGAGAGCAGTAGTGCAATCAATTTCGGCGATGAAGCTGACTTTATCGGAAGCATCAACGGCGCCATTAACATCGCCCCAGTAGGCATTTGAGCCTTGGAGTTTGTGATGCGAAGCATTGAATGCAGCATTGGAGTCGCCAACACCAACTTCGGTTTTGGCATCGGAGACATCATCCCAACAGTTGGAAGTGGAAAAAGCACGGAGCTGTACCTGAGTGCCGGAATAGTTCTTGACCCAGCAGCTAACCTCGTCCTGGCCGATGAGCATCTTGATGATGTGATAGAAATTCAAGAGCCAGGAATGAGCTTCAACTGTGACTGATTTGAGCTTTTTCCCGTCTTTGTCAAATGCGATGAGGCAGATCTGGATCGGCGGTGCGGAAAGCGCATCAAGTGGATTCTTCTTCGTGTCCCTCTTCATACGCTGTGACATGTTGTATCAAATGAGAGATATAATCATCAATAGTATTAAAGGTTTCGCCGCAGATGAGACAGATGAACGGAGGGGCATTGAAATTGGAGAATTGGGCTCTGCGATGATGTTCAAATGACGCTTCTGCAAGTGCATTCATGTTCTCAACAACGATGGCATCAGAAAGAGGTTGACGCGGGAAAGTGAATAACAGAATTGAAACCGCAAGTTCGGGAAAATCCTCAAAGAGGAGAGTTGCGAGTTCACGAGAGATGAACTTGAGCTCCGAAAGGGAAAGGGAGGGGGGCGGGGGGAGGGGGAGGGAAAGAGGAACAATAAGATTTTTGAGTTCGGAGACGGACAGAGACGGAAGAGCAGACAGCGAACGGAAAAGGAACACGAGTAAGTTTTCGAGCCGGGAAGGAGAAATGGACGGGAGGGCGGAAAGAGCAATCGGCGAGAGTTCACGACGAAGGGACTGAAGCAGCAGGGAGAGCGAAGGGGGCGCGGGAAGAGAGAGAGATAACTTATAACGAAACTTAAGAACGAACGAAACGGTCGAGGAAGAAGCGTTGACAGTCTGCGTACAGCTTGGATCACAGGTAAAATTGGCGGGCGGAGAAATTGAAATATCATAAGATTTACCAGAAACTAAATCAGAAAGAGAACACTCACCATTGGCATCAGTAGTACCACTGCGCGAGCAATGGGAAGAGGAAAAATTCGGAGAAGCCGAGACTGAAATACCAGACGCGGGATTGCCGTTTTCATAGGTGACAGAGACAGGCTGATCGATTAGCGAATTGCCACACTGACAGAATACCCAATCTTCATTGGAGATACAGTCATCAATGACAGTTTCGGCATCTGAAACTGACTTAACATAAACATTGCCGTAACAAGTGTGTTCAACGAGATAAGGGAAATTTGAATATTTATCGGATCTCCAGATGATGCAGCCTTTATAGCATTTTACTCGAGTTTTAGCCATATCACAAGAATTCTACATGCTGCACGAAGTTCTGAATTCCTGGTTCATACTTCCATCTACGCGGAGGATTGAAAAGCTTCTCAACGACAATCGGGTAGTAAAAAAGTTTGCGTTTGTGCGGCCACCACTGTTCACGTTCCTCTTCAGACACGAGATGTTTAGGTATGAGTTCACGAAACTCTTTGAGCGAGATCTCGACCGGGGAATCCAGCCGAATGATGCCATAACAGAATTTGCCTGAAAGCAGATAGAGAGGTTCACCAATATGCGAGGAGAACCTCACGGACTTGACGATTGCCTTCTTCCTGCCAAGCCAGATGAGTTCGCCATGCGGCTCAACAAGATAGATGCCCGCGAGTTCGTTATTTTTGAGTTGCATAAGCGTGGTGGCACGGGACTCGGCGGGAGTCGTCGGAAGTTTCAGACGCTGACGTGCTTCCTCCCAGGTGATGAGTGGTTTGCCATCGATGAACGTACGAGCAAGTTTGACAGTATCCTCAACGAGGCGGGGCTCGGCGGGCTCAGTGATTGTTTTCCATATCAGTTTGACTTCACCTTCATGTTTGCGGATAGCGAGCACACGCTGAAAGATTTGCTCCTCGACCCAAGTCTTAACGCGCGCCTGAAGGGGTTCGAGCATCATTGCGAGATTGCGCTGAAGCGCGGTCACAGTGGATGCGAACTTCTCCTCACCGAGCAGGAACCTGCGCGGGATGCCCGAAAGGGCGACGATCTGTGCGAGGAAGAATTCAGGGATGTTCTGGATATTGGACGGGAACTTCGTTTCGATTGTGTCAACTTTGAAATAGTAAGGATGGACATATTCGGAAGCAGAGTCGAGATTTTTAACTTGGTCGGCTACTTTTTCAATATCTTCGGCAGTTGGAGGATGGTCAGGATCACCGACTGCGACCGAGCGAGTAGGCAGACCGTGCTTATACAAAGATTGTGCGATTGCGAACTCGACATTAGAGAGCCGCTCAAGAGTGCGGAACATAGGGAGAAGGAGCGGGATGCCGAGCAATTCGTCACCAAGCGTTTCGAAT
>Ga0164318_10001387_pt1 | contig 21455 bp, 19 predicted proteins | sample GuaBasSedimGuay9_FD_113734 | JGI IMG/M metagenome (GOLD analysis project Ga0164318, IMG submission 113734) | Subseafloor sediment microbial communities from Guaymas Basin, Gulf of California, Mexico - Guay9, Core 4571-4, 0-3 cm | ecosystem: Environmental > Aquatic > Marine > Hydrothermal vents... | reverse complement strand
TTAAAAAGGTAACGCATCACCACATCAACAAATACCACCACCACCAGGCCAAGTGTAACCCAGGCCACCAGATGTCCTACCCATTCGTTGACCCGATCAATCACGCCGCATATTTTCTTCAGAATATTCACCAAAATTACCTTTTGGCTACACCATGAAATTTTTTGAGGGTTGAATATAGGCAAAAACTGATTTGGCCGTCAAGGAGTAACTGTTATCAGATCTGGTTTTCCCGTCGTTTCGCCAGCGCCAGGAGTTCCTGCCAGCGATGGTCAACCTGTTGCTGGACTCTTTTTACCATGCTTTCTTCCATCTCCTTGAACCTGCCCTGGACACGCAAGTAATCCTGGACCTGCAACGTCTTGTCGGGAACCACATTTAGCGTGTAGTTCCCTTCCTCTATTTCAAAAATCGGAAAAATACACGATTGGGTTGCCATGCGGGTGATGCTGATGGATTTTGCCGAATCGATCCTCCAGCCCGGAGGACATGGGGAGAGCAAATGAATGAATCTCGTCCCTCGAATGGTTTTCGCTTTTTCAAATTTCCGCACAAGATCGTCAGGATACGCCACTGAAGCCGATGCCACGTAAGGGACCCCGTGGGCGAGCATGATTTTTTCCATGTCTTTCTTGGGCTCTTCCTTGACCGCCCCGGCTGGTGTGGTAGTGGTCCACGCGCCCGGAGGAGTTGCGCTGGAGCGCTGAATTCCCGTGTTCATGTACGCCTCGTTATCGTAACAGACATAGAGAATATCGTCGTTCCGCTCCGCCGCCCCGGAAAGGGCCTGCAGACCGATATCATACGTTCCCCCGTCTCCGGCCCAGGCCATGACTGTCACGTCTGTCTCACCCCGCATGTTCATTGCCGCCTTCACCCCGGATGCCGCCACGGCAGCCGTCTCAAAGGGCACGTGTATGACCGGCACCTGGAGGCTGGAATACGGATACGCACCAATAATGATGCTCCAGCAGCAAGCTGGAATAACAATAATGGTCTTCTCCCCCAGTCCTTTCAACGCCAATTTCATGGAAAGAGACGCACCGCAGCCCTGGCAGGAAAGCATCCCTGGCTGAACCAGTTCTTCTCCCACCATCTTTTCCCGCGGAATATTAAATGTCTTCTGCATGTCAGTTCTCATGTGCTATTACTCCTTCAGGCCCCAGAAAATTGGCCTATCCACCGGGTCATTCGTGGTTAAAACATGGTCAATGATCCCGGTCACGTCCCGGGGCGTCACGTCTCTGCCACCCAGGCCTGCGATAATCTAGTACACTGCTGGCCGTCTATCCAGGGCAAAAAGGGCACTTTTCACCTCGCTGGCAAATACCCCGCCAAGGCCCGCACTCATATTTCGATCAATAACCGCTATCTTTGAAGCAGTTCCCAAAGCTTCCCGCCAACGTCCAAAAGGGACGGGCCGGAACAGTCTGAGTTTCATCAACCCCACCTTTTTTCCCCCTTCCCTCGCCTCATCCACCGCGATCCGGCTCACCGAAGTAATTGTTCCCGCGGTCACCACAACCAATTCTGCATCATCTGTCCGGTATGTCTCACACACATCGTATTGCCTGCCGAAGGCCTGCTCAAATTCCCGGCATATTCTGGGATAGACGCTCAGGATTTCCATGCTCTCCCGGTGCATCACATACCGTTCCTCGTAAAAAAACTCAGGGCCGATCATGCCGCCAAACATTCTTGGATCACTCACATCCAGCCGAAATTTCGGTTCATAGGGCGGCAGGTACGCATCGACTTCTTCAATTTGGGGGATATCAACTACTTCCGAGGTATGGCTCAGGAAAAAGGCATCATACGTGACCATGACCGGCAGAGAAATTTCTTCTGCGAGTTTATAGCCCATTATAACACTGTCCAACACTTCCTGGTTGGATTCACAGTAAATCTGGATCCACCCTGTGTCCCGCTGGGACACAGAATCAGACTGGTCGGCCCAGATATTCCATCCCGGTCCTACCGCACGATTCACATTGGTGAGCACAATAGGCAGCCTTGCCCCGGCAGCCCAGTGGAGTACCTCGTGCATGAGCAGCAATCCCTGACTGCTGGTGGCGGTAAAAGATCGCACGCCCGCTGTTTCGGAACCTACCACGGCAGCCAGTGCGGAATGTTCGCTCTCCACCTTGATAAAATTCGCATCCAGTTCTCCTGTCGCACACATTTCAGAGAGCTCTTCCACGATTGTTGTCTGCGGCGTGATGGGATAGGCCGAGATTACCTTGACCCGGCTCAATCGTACACCGTGAGAGACAGCAAAATTTCCCTTTATTACCTGTTTCAATGGAATGGCCTCCTCTTTTTGCTTATAGTTCATGGCTGATAATGCGTAGCCCTGATTCCCTTATAGGTAAATTTGCATTCAAAGCGAGCACAAAATTTCTGTTGTGCTGCAATAAATGACAAATTCCAGAATCCAAATGTCAAATCAATGTCAAATATCAAATGACCAAATTGACGACAAGTCAGCTCTCATTTCCGGTTTATCGGCATTAGGCTTTGACGAACCAATAACCTTACACCTCTGTCCTATGAGCTCTACACAGGGGTTTCTTCATCCACCATGGTGATGGCATGCCGTGGGCATTCCGTGAAACAGATGCCGCAGCCTTTACAGTAGTTATAGTCAAAAACATACCCGAATTCGCCCTCGCCTTTTACCAAGACCGAGACATCAGGGCACAGAACCAGGCAGTTGTCGCATTCCGTACACCTGCCGCAGTGAATACACCTGGCAGCTTCTTTCCGGGCCTGTTCCAGGGTAAAGGTCTCTTCGTACGAGTCAAAGTTTTTCTTCCGTTCCCCCGCTGGTATTTCCGTTTTTTGGATTCGCGGAGCCTTCTCAAAATAGTCATAGACGATGTGCTCAGGCTGGACCACCGAATTGAGATTTCTCCTGACCGGATTGACCGGCTCCCACCCCATGTAGGCAGAAAAGCTGATCGCGGGACCGCCACCCAGGGTGATCCTCTGCAGAACATCTGAAAACTGGATTCCCTTCCGGTGACAGTCAATGGACACAGCAGCCCTTTTCCCGGCGGCAATCGCATGCACCACCGTGTGTGGCGCATCCACGATATCCCCGCCGGCGAAAATTCGCCCCTTGCCCGCTTCCAGGGATCTGACGTGAAGGCCCTCATCAACATCCAGGATCCCTGCGTTTTTCTTCAAGACTCCCGCCATCGGGTCAAATGCTGCTTCTTCCCCTATGGCCGCGATAATAGTATCCGTTTCAAGGGTAAATCTGGCACCTTGTTTTTTTACGGGCCTTCTGCGTCCGCTCTCATCAGGCTTCCCCAACTCCATCTCGCAACACACGAGGTTCGCAATGGCGGCATTCCCTTTCAATTCAACGCGCTCCGGCGCCGCAAGAAATCGAAAACCGATCCCCTCTTCCCGCGCCTCGGCGATCTCCTCAGGATGGGCAGGCATCTCAGCCTCGGTCCGCCGATAAAGAATAGTCACGTCCGAGCCCAAACGAACCGCCGACCTGGCCGCGTCAATGGCCGTGTTTCCCCCGCCCACTACAATGACGCTTCGACCCACATCCACCTTCTCACCCAGTGCGATCTTTTTCAACAGATCAAGGCCGCTCATTACATGGGGAGAATTTTCTCCGGGCACGCCCAGCTTTCTGCTCCCCTGCGCCCCCGGCGCCAGAAAAACATAATCAAACCGACGCAAGCATTCATCCAGGGAAATGTCTTTCCCCACGGCCGTATTGGGTTGCAGTTCAATACCCATGTTCCCGAGCCCGGCAAATTCGTCGTCTACGACGCTCCTGGGCAGGCGATAGGCAGGAATCCCGACCCGCAGCATTCCTCCCAACACCGGAAGAGCCTCAAAAATTGTCACTTGAAAGCCCAGGATCCTGGCAAAATAGGCGGCGGACATTCCCGCCGGCCCTGATCCCACAACGCACAGGCTTTTCCCGTTCAGGTGAGAGAGATCAGGACGGGGAGTTGATAGGGGAATCTGATCCCCCACGAAGCGCTCAAGCTCCCGGATACTTATCTCGTCGTCCAGTGGACCGCGATTGCAGTTCCCTTCGCAAAACCGAAAACATACCCGGCCGAGAATTGCGGGAAACGGCTCTTCACGTTTCAAATACCAGTAGGCCTGCTCATATTCGCCTCTCTGAACGAGCTTAATCCATGCTTCGATATCATTACCTGCGGGGCAGCTCTGCTGGCACGCAGGAACCTTGTCTTCATATACAGGTTTTATGAAACGCCAGCTCCCCGTCCTGTTATGGAGCATGTTGCCCATTGACACATTCATGGGCGGGAAATCACGCCAGGTCTTAAAATCGTAAAGGCCGGCCTTCCTTTTCCGTTCATCTCTATTCATATCCCGTAACCTCCAGTTCCCCGCTCATGGCTTCGTGAGCACTTTCTCATAGGCGTCCCTGGCCGCCAGCATGTTTTCTTCTTTCTTCACCGGGACATACTCCTCCATGGCCTGGGCAACCGCGTCGATACCCACCAGGCCCGTTACCCTGGAAAATGCCCCCAGTATAGCAGTATTGACAATGGGATTGGCCGATGACCCGAGGTGATGCTCAACCGCAATGCTACCGGCGTCAACGGCGCTCACCCGATATTCCTCTCCAACGGCAGCAAAATAGTGTTCAAGCTCCTTTTTCCCATTGATGAGCACTGTTCCCCCGGCCTTCAATCCCTTGGTGACATCGACGCTTTCCAGGAGGGACGAGTCCAGGACGATCACGTGGTCCGGCTCATAGATCTGGCTTCTCAAGTGTATGGGCATCCTGTCAACACGGCAGAACGCGAGCACCGGTGCACCACGCCTTTCCACACCGAAGGCCGGAAACGCCTGCACATAGGCTCCCTCGATAAAAAAAGCGTGGGCCAGCACCTCAGAACCGATAACGGCACCTTGCCCCCCTCTTCCATGAAATCGTATCTCTTCCATACCTTATCCCTTTTTCCTCCTTTTACTCCGGTGTATAAATCACCGCCAGTACTCTTGCCTTCTTCCCACGCAGCCCCCTCAAAGCGTGTGGTATTTTTGAGTCGAAATAGAGGCTGTCGCCGGCGCGAAGAGCTATGACCTGGTCATCGCCCCTGAATTCCATTTCACCTTCCAGAACAAAAAGAAATTCTTCACCCGCATGCTGATACACGGGTGTATTCCGTTCCTCCCGCGGTTCTATTTCCACCATAAAAGGCTCCATACGTTTATCACCCATCGGGTAAGCCAGAGATTCATACCGGTAACCCACCCTCTCGGCTTCCTCATGGAGCCTCCGCATGGTCTCCTTTCGTTCCTCCTGGCGCACCACGGCGATACGCTTGTGGTTTGGTATGGTCTCCTGGAAAAAGTCCCCGATGTGTTTTCCGAGTGCCTTTGAGATCTTCAGAAGCGTTGCGATGGGGGGAAGAGTAACATCATTTTCGATTTGCGAAAGAAGTGGTTTAGAGAGCCCGGTGAGGTCCGAGAGGTTCTGGAGAGTAAGCCCTAACTTCAGCCGGATTTTCCTGATCTGTTTTCCCAGATTCAGGGCCTTTACATCTGCAGAGATATCTCTGTCCGCCATTGATTTCTCCTTAGCCCGTTTGCCCGTTGAGCCCTTTGAGCCCGTCAGGGAAAATTTTATCTCTGCTGTTTAGCTATGTCAAACATTATTTGCTTTTATCAAATAATACCTTATTCATTCCACTGATTCAAAAAAGGCCCCGCTCACACAAGTGAACGGGGCCTTTTTTCAACACTTCCACTAATAAGCTATTCTACCATTCCTGATCCAAGTCAATCTCATCCCGCTCATACTGGGCGTCACGAAGCTCGTAGGACTTCTTGATCTCCTCTTCACTCCACGGTTCCACGATAAGTGAATCGGCTACCAGTTCCCAGAGATACTTTGTTTCAATGCCCAGATCATATTCCTTGGTGAGAGATTTCATGATCTGGTCGCGGCAGTTGTGGCACGGCGCGATGACCATCTTAGCTTTTGTGTCCATGATCTGTTTGGCTTTGACGCGGCCGTAGTAAATCCTTTCAGCCTCGTACGGCATGGCCCACGCCCCGCCGCCGCCACCGCAGCAAAAATTATTCATGCGGTTGGGCTCCATTTCTACAAAATTCTCACAGCATTGCTGGGTAATCCAGCGCGGCTCTTCAAAATATGCCTGTCCGAAGGCCTTCTGGCTCTTCCTGCCGTAATTGCAGGGATCATGGAGGGTCGCAAGGTCCTTATGGATCGATTTGTCAACCTTTATCCTGCCTGTTTCAAGGTATTGTTTCAGGAGATCGTGGACGGAGACGACATTGTACTTCTCAAATGTTTCGGGAAACCATGTTTGCAGACTAAGCCTAGTCGCATAGTAGGCGTGGCCTCACTCGGGCAAAAGGAGCGTCTTGCAATCCAGTTCCTCCATATGCTTGACGATACGTCCGGTTATCTCCCTCATGGATTCGTCATCACCGGAAAAGAGGCCCCAGTTGACCCCTTCCCATTGTTCTGATGTAGTGGTCCAGTCTTCCTTGGCAGCATAAAAAATCTTCCACCACCATTTCATGTCATCAGGCTCACCAAAGGGCTCCTTGGAATTGATTGTGACCAGTACATTGGCGCCCTTCTTGTCAACGGGTACGTAGAACCCGGGGAATCCTTCATCCTCATCCATTTCCTTGGCAAGATCCGCCAGGAGAAAAAGGAAATCGTCCTTGGGTATTCCGAGGTTATTCCCACGTTCCAGACACATGACAACGCCTTTGTGAATCGGTCCGGGCACCTTGTCACGCTCTCGAAGAGTTCGCGCGCGACGCAGCATTTTCAGGATTTCAACTCCCTGCGGGCATGCGTATTCACACCTCCCGCACAGGGTGCAGACCCAAGGGAACCGCGAATCAATCAGTTCCTGGTCCAAACCAAGTGCTGCCATGCGCACCGCTTTTCTGGGGTCCATGCCGTCAACACCAGTGACGGGGCACCCTCCAGCGCATGTGCCACATGTGAAGCACACATCGGCCCATTCCGGAGCAACGCGCAGCTTGCTCTCCTTTCTATTTACAACGATTGGCTCCATTCCACTAACCTCCTCAGAAGTACATTGCAGTTCTCTACAAAGCTTTCGGTTTCTTTTAGCGGCTTTCATCGGGAAAGTCAATGCGTAAAATGTGAAAAAATCCACAACTGCCCAGGTTTTCTCGTTCATCATTTATGAATAACGTTCTTAAGCCACACATCACGACCCATAATCCTTTCATCTCGTCTTAACAGTTAAAATATAGCTACAATGTAAATATTTTCTATTGCCATTAGGGATTTTATAATTTATAGTTCCCCCTTAAATAAGAAAAAAATAGGGAGGACAAAGGAATGGATTTTGGTTTGAGTGATGAATTGCAGATGCTCCGTGAGATGGCTCGTGATTTTGCCGTGGAGAAAATCGCGCCGTTTGCCGATGAATGGGACGAGAATCATTATTTCCCTTACGAAGAGGTCATAAAACCGATGGGGGAGCTTGGATTCTTCGGTACTGTCATCCCCGAAGAATACGGGGGAAACGAAATGGGCTGGCTGGCCGCCATGATTCTCACCGAAGAAATTGCCAAAGCATCTAGTTCGATCCGGGTACAAATCAACATGCAGACCCTGGGTTGTGCCTTTACCATCTACCGGTATGGTTCAGAAGAAATCAAAAAGAAATATGTCCCCAAACTGGTGAGCGCGGAATATGTCGGCGGCTTTGGAATCACCGAACCCAACGCAGGATCTGATGTTATGGGAATGAAATCGACCGCAGTAGACAAGGGCGACTACTGGCTCCTGAACGGTTCAAAAACATGGATTTCCAATGCCCCCATAGCGGACGCCATCGTCTTTTATGCGTACACTGACAAGGAAGCCCGGGGAAGAGGATTATCAGCCTTTGTGGTGGAGCCAAAAAACTTCAACGGAGTCACCACAACTGCCCTGGATAAACTGGGCACCCGTTCCACCCCCACCGGTGAAGTCTTCCTGGAAGATACCAAGGTCCCGAAGGAGAATGTTCTCGGCAACCCGGGAGACGGCGCAAAGATCGTCTTTGGATCACTCAACCAGTCTCGCCTTTCCGCGGCCGCCGGGGGAATCGGGCTGGCACAGGCATGTCTCGATACCGTGACCGAATACTGCAAGGAACGGGAACAGTTCGGAAAATCCATCGGACAATTTCAGATGAACCAGGACCTGATCGCCCAGGTTGCCGCAGAGATTGAAGCGGCCCGTATGATGGTATACAAGGCCGCGTGGCAGAAAGACCAGGGGCAACTGGGAAACACCCTGGAGGTGGCACATGCCAAATACCTGGCTGGACAAATTGCTGAAAAGGCCTCCCAGATGGCCATGCGGATCATGGGAGCCTATGGCTATTCAACCGAGTACCCGGTTGCCAGATTCTACCGGGATGCACCTCCTTATTATATGGTTGAAGGATCCAGCAATATCTGCAAATGGATCATTGCCCTTGACCAGCTTGGCATCAGGAAGGCAAACAGGTAATATTGCGAAGGGTTGGCCCGACGGGGCTATACCTTTTGGATGAGAGAAACGGAGGAGAAAATGCGACCTTATTTCCAGAATATGCAGGCCTTTGGAAAGGCCCTCAGTGAAAAACAGAAAGAAGCTTCTGAAGAGAATGTTTCGCAAATAAAAGAAGTTGAAAAGCAGGTCCTCGACGCCATTGACGCGGTGAAGAATGCAGGAATTCCCGCCGAGAAGATCAAGCAGCGGGGGCAGATGACCGTATGGGAAAGAATTGAGTATCTCATTGATCCCGGCACATGGTGTCCGCTCCACACCCTCTACAACCCCCAGTTCAATGAAGAAGGGACTACCGGTGTTATTGACGGCCTGGCCAAAATAAACGGGAAATGGGCGGTGGTCGTGGGGTTTGACAATAAGGTCATGGCCGGTGCCTGGATTGCAGGCCAGGCGGATAACCAGCTCAGGGTGACGGACATGGCCAAGCGCCTTCATGTTCCTCTGGTATGGCTGGTTAACTGCAGCGGTGTCAAACTGACCGAGCAACAGGAAGTCTATGCAAACCGGCGGGGCAATGGGACCACGTTTTACCGTCATGCAGAACTGGAAAAACTGGGAGTCCCAATCATTGCGGGAATATACGGCACCAACCCTGCAGGCGGCGGCTACCAGGGCATAAGCCCAACCATTCTCATCGCACACAAAAAAGCCAATATTGCTGTTGGTGGCGGCGGCATCGTCGGTGGCATGAGCCCCAAAGGCTTTTTTGATGAAGAGGGCGCTGAGCAGCTTATCGAGGCGACGCGTCACTTCAAACAAGTCCCTCCGGGCAGCGTTCCCATCCATTACAATGAAACAGGATTCTTCAAGGAAGTATATGAGACCGAAAAAGAAGTGCTGGACGCCCTGAAGAAATACGTGGATATGGTCCCTGCGTACGATCCTGAGTTTTTCCGGGTCGATACACCAAAAGAACCCAAATTCCCGGCAGACGACATGAACCGCCTTGTAGCCTTCAACCAGAAAAGGAGCTACAACTTTGACGAAGTGCTTGCACGCATCTTCGATAACAGTGAACACATGGAGTTCAGACCCGGATACGGCCCGGAGGTCTACACGGGCCTGGCAAAAATCGACGGATTCCTGGTCGGCTTCATCGGGAATCGCCAGGGATTTCTTGGTGCGAAATACCCCGAGTACGCCCCTTATCCGGGGATCGGCGGAAAGCTATACCGCCAGGGGCTCATTAAAATGAACGAATTCGTCACCCTGTGCGGACGTGACCGGGTTCCCATCGTGTGGTTCCAGGACACCAGTGGTATTGATGTAGGAGATATTGCGGAAAAGGCCGAACTCCTGGGTCTCGGACAATCACTCATCTATTCCATTGAACAGACCGACGTCCCCATGATTTGTATTGTCCTCAGGAAGGGAACGGCAGCGGCACATTACATCATGGGCGGCCCAACGGCCAACAACCACAACGCTTTCACACTGGGAACGCCGACCACGGAAATTTACGTAATGCACGGCGAGACCGCCGCCGCGGCCTCATTCTCACGGAGGCTTGTGAAAGAGAAGGATGCCGGAAGACCATTGCAGCCCGTCATTGACAAAATGAATGAGCTCGCCAAGCAGTACTATGACAACTCACGCCCCATTTACTGCGCCAACAGGGGATTTGTTGATGAGATTGTTTTCCTTCCGGAGCTCAGGAAATATATCCAGGCCTTCGCCGGGTGTGTGTATCAAAACCCCACATCTATCTGCCCGCAAAACCACATGATGATTCCAAGAATCATCAAAGGATAATTGAGATGGGGGTGAGTTGCCATTGACTTCACCCCCTGATCATACCAAATCCCACGATGGAATCGGAGTCTCGCCCAAAATTGCAGCTACGCTGGTACGACCACCTCTTGCTGCCCATTCTCTGCCCTCTGATTGCACTTTTCATCAAGCTGTTAATGCTCTCATGCCGGGTGGTCAAGATTGAGGGAAAGGATGAACAAAGGAAAGCTGTGGAACGTTCCCACGGTCGGGCCGTCTATGCAACCTGGCACCAGCGGATGCCTTACCATTTCCATTTTTTCGGATCACGCCATGTGACCATGATGATCAGCCAGAGCCGCGACGGCGAATATGCTGCCAGAATAGCAAAGTGGCTCGGGTTCAAGAGCGTCAGGGGCTCATCCACAAGAGGCGGATCACAGGCGCTCAAGGGTATTATTGATAAAATTAAGGCAGGCGAAATTGGCGGCATGCTGGCGGATGGTCCCGTTGGTCCTGCCCGGGTCGCGAAGATGGGATCCGTAATAATGGCGCGGGATACCGGAGCCCCCTTGATCCCGGTTCTCTGGGGTGCCGACCGGTGCTGGACACTCAATTCCTGGGACCGGTACCTGATTCCAAAACCTTTCGCCCGTGTAATCATTCGTTACGAACAACCCATATGGGTTCCTGCTTCCGCCGCCGCAGAGGAACTGGAGAAATACCGCGAGATCTTTGAGAGCAGGTTGAATGACGGGACGCGTTTGTGTGATGAATATTTCGGGACTCAGCGACCGTGGCGCAAAGTCAAAAATGAAGGTGTCCCCGAAATAGGTCCTATAGAAGGATAAAGGGGAAAGGCACAAAGGACTGGGCCTTCGGCCCTTGAGGAGCGCTTCGCTTGAGGCAAAGAGAAAAAAGTTGATGGAGAAAGGAGAAGGACGCGTTGGGCAGCAAAATACATGGAAAAAACGGCTTTCCTTTCAGGCTGGGATGTACCTCCTATGTTTATCCTGAAGACCTCATCCCTAATGTCCGGATGATGGCCCCCATTGTGGATGATATTGAAATCGTGCTTTTTGAAACGGAATCCCTTTCTAACCTTCCAAGTAGCGCGGTCATATCCGAGTTACAAGAAATCCAGGAAAAATACGGAAACTCCTACACAATACACTTTCCCATAGACAAGAAGGCCGCCAGCCCTTATAAACAGGAGAGAAGATATTTCCAGGAGCAGGCGGTCAAAATCATCCGCCTCACCCTCTCCCTTCATCCATTCGCCTATATTCTTCACCTGGAGGGAATCAACGAAAAGGCGAACCCTTCTCTGCAGGAGACGTGGCGATCACGCAGCATGGAAACGTGCAAGGCGATACTTGACTCCAGCGAAGTCAAAAGTTCAACCATTGCGGTGGAGAACCTCGGGTATCCCGCAGAGTGGAATGAGGAAATTGTCTCCTATTTCGGATTTTCTTTCTGCATGGATGTGGGACACCTGTGGCTCTATCACTATGATTGGGAAACAACATTGCAGAAATACTTGCAGAACACCAAGGTGATACACCTCCACGGGGTATCTCATGGAAAAGACCATCTTTCCATTGAGAAAAATGACCTGCCTCCCCTGAAGAGATTGGCGACTGAATATCTTTCCACCTTCAATAACGTGGTGACGCTGGAAGTCTTTTCAGAAGAGGCCACATTCGGTTCGATCAGGAGGCTGAAAACTTTATGGGAAGGATAGTCCTCGTCACGGGCGGAGCCAGGAGCGGAAAAAGTTCCTTTGCCCTGGAAGAAGCCTTGAAGCATTCCGGGAAACGGATCTTTATTGCAACGGCCCTGAACCTGGACGATGAAATGAAGGACCGCATCCGGAAACATCGGGCAGAGCGGGGTAACAGCTTTGCCACCATAGAGGAGCCCCTTGACCTTTCGTCCTGCCTTGTTTCCTTGCCCGGGGATGTGGAAGTAGCAGTTGTCGATTGCCTGACTGTTTGGCTGGGAAATCTCTTTCATAAATGGAGCAACAATGAAGAAGGAGTCGAGCAGGAAGTAGAGAAACTTATTGAGACCTTGCCGGAGTTACACTTCCGGCTTATTTTTGTTACCAATGAAGTTGGATTTGGAATTGTTCCGGACAACCACCTGGCACGTCGTTACAGAGACATGCTGGGCTTTTTGAACCGCAAAATCGCGCAGGAGGCTCATACGGTCTATTGCTGCATTTGCGGTATTCCGCTATGCATAAAGAGTTGACAAATCTCTGTCCATTTTTTATATTCAACCAATAAACCACCGGGCTTCAACGCAGCCGATGGGGCAAAAAATTGAAATTGTTGCACTGGCAAACGGAATACGGTGCAAATCCGTAACGTACCCGGCGCTGTAACCCCTCCCCTTGCACCAGCGGCAAGAGGACTCTTTTGGGAAAAACACCACTGCCAACCACTCAACCTTTTTGACGACTGCAGGGAATCCAGCGACGCTCCTAACTATTTGAGAAGCGGGTTGTATGAAAATTTTCCTGACGGACTGAGTGGCTGACGGGAAGGCCCCGGAAGAGAAAGGAAGTCAGAAGACGTGCCTGTGTGACCGGAGAACCGGGCTTGATGGTAAAGGGCCCAGGGAAGAACATTCGTTCTCACCTGGGCCCTTTTTTATTGGGGTCTCGGCCAGGACAAAAGGATTATGAAAAGGAGGAGTGTTTTCCATGAAACGATTTACGCAAAAGATCACATCTACCACCAACCATAGACTGGAAGAGAAGATAAGGGGGCACCTGGATGACCTCACAAAGCCCCGGGGCAGCCTGGGAAGGCTGGAAGAGTTCGCCCTCAGGTATTGTCTCTGCAAGGGAAATGCGGTTGCCATGCTGGAAAAGATAAAATTTTTCACCTTTGCGGGAGACCATGGCATTACCGAGGAAAACATCACACCTTTCCCTTCGGAAGTGACCTGCCAGATGGTGGCCAACATGGCAGCAGGTGGAGCTGCCATCAGCGTCATGTGTAGGAATGCTGGTATTGATTACTCGGTCGTGGACATGGGAGTAAAGTCTGATCTTCATGACATGCCCAACCTTATAAAGAAAAAAGTCGGCTACGGGACAAACAATTTCGCGCATGAACCGGCCATGACTGAAGAAAAAACCGTTGAAGCCCTGGAACAGGGGTTCATTCTGGCAGAAAAGGCCCGTGCGGACATTATCGGGATCGGTGAGATGGGAATCGGGAACACCTCTTCCGCCTCGGCCATCTACGGCCTCATCCTGGGACTGGATGCCGAGAATACCGTAGGTGCCGGGACAGGATCAAGTGGTGAATTCCTTGAACGCAAGATAAAAGCAGTGCAGAAAGGAATTGATCTCCATAGAAACGCGGCGGGAGGAGATCCATTCAAAATTCTTGCGCATGTGGGCGGATATGAAATCGCAGGTATGACCGGCATGATTCTGGGCGCCGCCTCCAACAGGATCCCGGTGGCAATAGATGGCTTTATAGCATCTGCTGCAGCCCTGGTTGCCATGAGACTGGAAAAAAATACCAGGGACTATCTATTCTTTTCCCATGCTTCCGCGGAAAAATTTCACCGTGACTTTCTTCAAAAGGAAGGGATACGGCCCATTCTGTCCCTGGACATGCGTCTGGGTGAAGGGACCGGTGCGGTGCTGGCGCTTCAGATTATTCAGCAGGCAATGGTATGCTATTCGCAAATGGCCACCTTCAGCTCTGCGGGCGTTTCGAATAAAGAATAACGGATGACGATAAACCCTTTCATTGTTCCATTTGGAGCCCCGCTGCATTTTAACGCAACTCCGCTGGAAACGAAGAAAATGACAAATGTCAAAGCTCAAATGTCAAACGTATGTCAAAGACTACAATTTCCACTTGACAGTTTCTTTAGTGCCGTTTTTTCGAATTTGGTCATTGTGATTTTATTTGTCATTGGGATTTTGAAATTTGACATTTTGTAAAATCCAGCCTTTTGCATTTCATTAGGCAAAACAAGGAGTGTTTTGTGTTGGAATTTCTCATTGCTCCCATCGTCACTGCTTTCCGGACCCTTACTGTTTTCCCGGTCCCTGGAAAAGAGGCAGACGAATTCCCCCTTTCTATCATAGGATTCCCTCTTGTGGGTCTTGTCCTGGGAGGAATGGTCTGGCTCTTTGCCTCCATTGCACGCTTGTGGACCGCCCCCATGATCCCCGTTTTCGTCCTTCTGGCGTTGATGACGGAATCCTTTTTCACGGGGGCACTCCATCTGGACGGCCTGGGTGATTGCGCCGACGCTTTTCCGGGCAAAAAAGAGAGGCAGCGAATCCTTGAAATCCTCAAGGATTCAAGGATGGGCACCTTCGGCGTCTGCGCACTCGTCTTTGATCTTCTCTTGAAATTTCTCCTGTGGAACTTCTGGTTTGCCCAGGCACGAGTCACTATTATTGTTTTCAGCCTAGTCCTCTCAAGAACAATGCAGGGATGTCTTCTCGTCATCATGCCCAACGCCAGAAAAAATGGAATTGCTTCAGCATTTGCGGGTAATCATTCTCTGGGGTACAAACTTTTGGCTGCGGCAATCGTGGCGACGGTCAGTGCCTTTTCTATGATCTTCTCTCCAACCGCTCTGATTTTCATCGTAATTTTGTTCTCTGCCCTGCTTGTCACCCTCCTCTGGGCCCTCTATTGCTGGGAAAAGATAGGAGGGATCACCGGCGACTGCCTGGGTGCCCTGAATGAACTGGTGGAACTTGCAGTCCTTTTTTCTGCCGCAACACTTTTCTATTGACTTTGCCCTCCACATTTGCTTAATAAAAGCCAAGTTCAGGTGCCCGTTATGGCTTAATAGGGAACCCCGTGAAAGTCGGGAACGGGCCCGCCGCTGTGACCCTGCCCTTTTTCTTCTTTCATGAAAGAAAAGGGAACTTTTCTGGCAACAGGTGCCACTGTCAGGTATTCAACCCTTCAGGGAAGTTTTCCAGAGAACAGGCTTCTCCAGTGTTTGAGAATGCTGTTGGATTCCCCGAAGTCATCCTAGAGGTTGAGTGCGTGATGGGAAGGCAGCCGGGAAAGCAGGGAAGTCAGAAGACCTGCCTGGACAGTGAAGGAACTCCTCGCGGACAGGAGAACGCCTTTGATCTTGAGGGTAAAAAAGGGACATCCCCGGATCGATACTCGGTCCGGGGATTTTTTGTCTCCGGATCTGGCCCAATTACATTGAAGAAAGGAGACAAGGAGATGAAGGAGTGTACTGGATTGAAAAAAGTTTTTTTACTGGGGATACTTATTGTTGTGATTGGGGCATCTTTTCCGGCAAGCGGAGCTGACGAACAACTCCAAAGCAATGAGATCACCATGGAAGAGGTGGTGGTAACCGGCACAAGGACAGCAGAAGAGATAAAAAAAGTCCCGGCAAACATAACGGTCATCACCAGGCGGGATATTGAAACCTCCAATGCCAAGAATGTGCCTGATCTCTTGCGGACCCAGGAAGGGATCGTCGTTCGTGATTTCCTCGGAAACGGGAAAACCGTTGATGTAGATTTACGGGGATTCGGAGAAACAGCCTCTTCCAATACGCTGGTGCTGATGGACGGGAGACGGGTGAATGCCATTGACCTGAGCGGCGTTGATTGGACGCAGATCCCTCTCGAACAGATTGATCGGATTGAAATTGTCAGGGGGACAGGCAGCGTCCTGTACGGCGACAATGCAGTGGGCGGGGTCATCAACATCATCACGAAAACGCCCGGGAAAAAGCCGCATGCAAAAGTCGCTGTCATTCTGGGAAGTTATGGCCGAAACAAGGAGAGTGTCTCATTCTCCGGGGGACAGGGAAAGGTCGCGGCATCGCTTATTGCCACATATGATTCCACCAACGGGTACCGTGAAAATAATGCATTCCGCGCAAAGGACGCCGGCGCAAAGATCGTGCTGGATCCGAGCGAGATACTTCGTTTCACGCTCAGCGGATCATACCACTCGGATCAGTATGGCCTTCCGGGATATCTTTCAAAAGCGGAAGTTGAGTTGGATCGGCAAGCTACCAACTCCCCCCTGGATAATGCCTACACCAGAGACAAGTATGCAGACCTCGGCATGGACCTGGATCTGGCCGGCCTGGGCCGTGTCGTAGCCGACATTTCTTACCGGAAACGGGACAGTGAGACCAACTGGGTGAGTTGGCTGTGGACAAGCGAGACGGAGACCAAGACCAAGGGTTTCACGCCCCACTACGTCTGGGAAGGTTCGCTCGCGGGACACGAAAACACGTTTATTGCAGGAGTGGATCTCTACTGGACGGACATGGACATCCTGACGTCCAGTGAACGTGTGGACAAAGATTCCCAAGGCTACTACTTCAATAACGCACTTTCTCTTTTTGAAAACCTGATCCTCTCCGTGGGCGCCAGGCACGAGCGCGTGGAATATGAATTCGACACAACCACGGCTGATGTCAAGCCGGTCGACCGGAAAGAGGCATATAGCGCAGGACTTACCTACACATACCAGGGGAGATCTTCCCTGTTCGTAAGAGCCAACAAGAGTTTCCGGTTCCCCCTCACCGATGAACTGTTCAGTTCATTCAGCGGATTGAACGCGGATCTCAAACCCCAGGAAGGGAAACATTATGAGTTGGGAATACGCCATTATTTCAGCAAGAAAATGTACCTGACCGCAACGCTGTATCGCGCAGCATTTGACAACGAAATTTTTTACAATCCGCTGACCTTCACGAATGAAAATCACCCGGAAACCCTTCACCGGGGAATTGAAATTGGGGCCAAAGCAGATCCGTGCAGGTTCTTCACCTGCTTTGCCAATTACACCTATGAAAAGGCGACCTTTGAAAAAGAACCGTTTGATGGAAACGATATCCCCGCTGTCCCCAAAAACAGGGGAAACTTCGGGTTCAACATTCATGACTTCATCCCTGGAGTCACCCTGACCGCACAATACAACTATGTAGGCTCAAGTTACGCCATCAGTGACCAGGCCAACCAGCACGAAAAGCTGGAATCGTATTATACGATTGATTCAAAAATCGCTTACAAATGGAAAAACCTTGAGGCGTTTTTTGGGGTGAACAACATTACCGATGAAAAGTATTCGCAGTATGTTGTTGCCGGCTGGAGCGGTCTCGTCTTCTACCCATCTCCGGAGCGAAACTGGGTCGCAGGAATCAATGTGAGGTTTTAAGACCCATCTCTGGGCCGGCCTCCTGTGCTCAGCAGAACGAGGCCGACCCGCCTCATGGCATACATTCCATTTGTGTTTTGCCGGCATTTTTTGTATGCTTTTACGAATTGCGACGAAGGGTATCTTTGAAAGAACCCTCCCGGAGTCCAGACTCATTTTTTCAAGGAGCCCTCTCCAATGCCCCTTATTGAATACAGAATCGAAAATCGTGTTGCGGTCGTCACCCTGAACGATGGCGAAAACCGTTTCAATCCCCCGTTTCTGCAGTCCTTCCTGGATGTGCTTGATGAAATAGTGGAAAAAACTGATGCCAACGCCCTTGTGGTGACATCGGCACATGAAAAGATTTTCAGCAACGGCATTGATCTTGAGTGGCTGTATCCTTTTATCCAGAAGGGAGACGCGGAAACCGCAAAGGGTTTTTTCTATCTCATGAACCGCCTCTTCAAACGCATCCTCCTCTACCCCATGCCCACCATAGCCGCCATATCAGGACACGCCTTTGCCGGTGGGGCTATCATGACCTGTGCCTTTGATTTTCGGTTCATGCGCTCTGATCGAGGATTTTTCTGTTTCCCTGAAGTGGATCTTGGCATTCCCTTTCTCCCCGGCATGATCGCCCTCATTCAAAAAGCCATACCAACGCAAACTTTTCAGGAACTCCAGCTCACGGGCAAGCGCGCCACAGCCGAGGAATGCGAAGCACGCCACATTGTCCTCAAGGCATGCCACCGGGATGACCTGATGAACGAAGCAATCCAATTCGCCACGGGTCTGAACAAACGAAGAGAAGTTGTTGCAGAAATGAAGCGCCGCATGCACGGCGAAATTGCCCGGATCATCGACGAGGAAGACCCGCCCGTCATCGAATCAGGCACCTTTCACGTGTAGTTTTCTTGGGATACCCTCCCCCTTAATTCTCTTACGCTATACGTATCCTGCAAATGGCTTTCTGACTACTGCGCTGTAGATCCAATCTATGAACGTTGCAAAGTCATAAGCCGGCATCCGGACCGCGTTTTGGATTGCCCCAATTTTTTCCATTCCCTTAAAGGCCGGCATCATTGTCAACGATAACCCATAACGCGGTCAGCCTCGATAACGGCCTCTGATGCATTTTCAGCATAGCCGTCCGCACCGATCTTTTCAGCCCATTCTCGGGTCACAGGTGCACCGCCAACAAGGATTTTCACGCTTTCCCGCACCCCTGATTCGTTTATTGTTTCAATGACTTCTCTTTGAGCAGGCATTGTTGTGGAAAGGAGAGAACTGAGGCCCACTATCTGAGGTTTCAACTCAATCACCTTTTTGGCGATAGTTTCAGCGGCAACGCTCTTCCCGAGGTTTTCTACTTCATACCCTGAAGCCTTCAACAGCAAAATAACAAGATTCTTTCCTATATCGTGGACATCACCTCTCACCGTGGCCATCAGCACCAATCCTTTGTTTAAAGACTCAGCGCCGTTTCCCCTGAGCTTTGCTTCAACAACGTGCATGACCTCCGTAACAATCTGCCCGGCCAGGACGAGTTCCGGTAAAAACACTTCTTCGTTGGCAAAAAGATCACCCACCTTTCTCAAGCCGGGGGTAATTCCTTCATTAATGATTACCAAGGGCTCAACACCTTGTTCCAATCCTTTTGACACATTCTGGGCAAGGGCTTCTTCATCCTGCCTGACAATGGCTTCCATAATGGTGCCAATGACTTCTTCTCTGCTCATTTTGTATCTCCCTGGCAATATCTCATCGATTAATGATGGCATCCAGTCTTGATTCAATATCATCAGGCAACTCGGGAGGCGAGTATGTTCCCATAACCTTACCAAAATACTCTCTTGCGCGCTTCCGCATAGTCCTGGTCTCCGGATCCTTATCGAGGGCCAAAAATCCTCGATCCATAATCGTAGGGATATACATTTCTTTTCTAAAATTATCCCGGGTGTGCTTGAGTGACACGAAATCACTGCCACCGGCTCCAACCTCAATGAAGGGGGCAAGATCAGTGGTCGCATCACTCACTTCAATCCCCGCCATGACCCTCCTGATCCAACCGGTTATTTCGTAGTCTATGATAAGAGTTTCTAGACTGATAGCATTTTCATCAGCAAAAAGACCCATGCCCACCACCATGTTCGTCTCAGCCAAGGCAGGCAGGAGCCCCGTGCCCAATTTTTCCATCCCTAGTTGAACATCAATAGACTTGGTATCCGCAAGAATTCCTCCTCCCCCACTGGGCAGGCCGTAGTATTTCCCCAACTGGGTTGTTGCCATACGCAACAACGGAAACTCAGGACCTCCATGAGAGCATGTTGCCGCCCTCATATCGAGTATTCTGGCCCAACTCGCATAGATAAGTGGAACCTCGGGGTTGACCGCTTTCGCCAGCACGAAGCTGCTCAATAGTTCGGCATTTGCCATCACCAGAGTAGAGGCAAGAGTGGCAGGCGATGTGCCGCCGCACATGGGCCCGGATTCTATAAAAAGTGGCAGGCCCAATTGTACCGATTCTATGATCAGTTCAGTTGCATCCTCCCTCAACGTCAGGGGACTCGTCAAACACACAAGCGTTGAAAAAAAAGGTTTCTTCTGGAGCGCTTCGAGACTCCCGGCAATCTCTACCGCCATGGCGATATTCTTTTTCGTATTTTCCCTGTTCTGCGCCTCTGCAATGAAATGCTTCCTAGTATTCATTAAAAGGAACTTGGTCTCGATCACATCGACAATCGCTGATGGAACGTCCGTAGGTGTTCCCGGCACCAGGATAAAGTCAGGTGGCTCAAGGACATCAGACAATCGGATGATATCTTTCAAATCTTCGCACACGACCTGGCGATATTCATTTGTCTTGAAGTCCAGCACATTCGTGGCAATCCCAACAGTCCCGAAATAGACCCTGTCCCCTCCGATCAAGAGCGGCTCATCGCTCTTCCTGTCGTACAGTCGAACACAGGACGAACACATTGAAAGGGTTTGGTTGATCAGGCGGTCACCAATTTTCACAACTTTGGTTTTCGGATCCACGTTTGCGCCTGCTTGATGAAAAATCTCCAATGATTCTTCATGCGGAACATAGGTACCCACCTCTTTGAGAAGCGCCCGAGATGCCTGATCGATTTTTAGGAGCTCCGGATCACTCAAAATCTTTAGTCTTGGTTGCATGCGTTCTCCTTCCAATATTTTGAAATGAATGGGTTTTGAAATTCCAGCATCCCGCGATTTCGTTCTAAGAAATCTCGTAAAAAGACCTTTCAGCCCTATTTGATAGCCCACGCATCTTCCCGTATGGCATCTCCATCAATAATACGGTCCGGTTTAAAAATGGATAAATCAAGCTTGGGAGGAAGCCCCAGGATCAACTCGGACAAATATCTCCCCACTGCCGGGGCCTGCTGGAGGCCATGTCCTGAAAACCCATTTGCAAGATAATAATTTTTCAAATCAAACCATTCTCCGATAAATGCGTTATCATCAAGCATACTTACCGCGTACAAGCCAGCCCACCCGCGCATCAGCTTAAGGGTATCAAAGGCGGGGACAAATTCCGCCAACTCAGGCCACAGCAATTCATAAAACCTCTTATCATCCCAGCGAAAATCAAAGCCGATGGAATCGTCATCCATTGATTTTCCCACAAGGATCAATCCGCCCGTTTCTGTAGTGAAACGGCCTTTTTTTATATCCCATAACCACGGCATACGGATCCAGGTAGCCATCCTCTGTACCAAAAGTTCCTCCAACATAAGGACCAGGATCGTAGAGGGGATATCGCTCAACGATTTGCCGCGGAGACCACCACTCTACTTTACAGCCAAGACTCTTCTGCAGTTCAAGGCTCCTCAAGGATTCCGCCTCTCCCTGTTCATCAACCACAAACAAATTCCCCTCTTTTCTGTGCCCGATATCTGGCTTCTCGCCATCCACCTCCATTTCTTCTGCAAATCCTTCCAAACAGTCCAGTGTATATTGAGAGATTTGGATATTCT
>Ga0164318_10001386_pt1 | contig 21467 bp, 21 predicted proteins | sample GuaBasSedimGuay9_FD_113734 | JGI IMG/M metagenome (GOLD analysis project Ga0164318, IMG submission 113734) | Subseafloor sediment microbial communities from Guaymas Basin, Gulf of California, Mexico - Guay9, Core 4571-4, 0-3 cm | ecosystem: Environmental > Aquatic > Marine > Hydrothermal vents... | reverse complement strand
CATGGGAAAAAGATATGGCCGCCTTTTCAACCCTATGATATGCGTCACTGGTGTGCAATAGCTAGACTCATAGAAACAAAAATACAAACTGGGAACTACGACATCTACAGCGTTAAAAGTTGGCTTGGACATACAAACGTGAAGGTTACCGAGAACTACGTTTACCGTGCTGAGATGTACTACAACCAGTATAGAGAAAGTTGGATCCAAAGTGCCCTCAGATCCCACAAAATATGGAGAGGAAAGCATAAGGGTTTACGTAGTAAAGCTTCACCCACTAATTGGCAAAAATGGTCAACTCTCCCCAAATTTTCTCCTGTTGGAGTTGATGGGCCTGCCCGGATTTGAACCGGAGTCCATGGCTCCCAAAGCCACGAGGATCGTCCAAGCTACCCCACAGGCCCACACAAGGGTTTCGTAGGGAGATGGCAGACACATTTAAAAATCTTTATGTAAAAGATTCACCATTCCCCACCCAATGGTTTTCTCAATCCACAAACCAACACATCTAATAGCCTTGCTAATACTGATGTTTGTTTTCGCTGTGTTTTACATCCTCCCTTTTTTCATACTAACCGGTTTAATCCCCGGTAGTGAGGCGCAACAGCAGATTACAGAAACATACATAGTTCTTAACTCAGCAGTTACCAGCATCCTGCTTGTAGGAGCGTCAATAGTATGGCTAACATTCGTTGACAACATGAGACTTAAAGAGATCCTGTCATACCTAAAACTGACGGGGAGAAACATAGACTCCGCCTTCATATGGGGCTCCGCGGTCTTCATAACAATATTCTTCGCTCAGATAGTTATAGCTCTGTTTCTCTCACTTCTTGGTGTGCACCTTGAAAACCCTGTTGCAAACGAGATTGCTGGTGCTCTCTCAATAGGTTCAATGGTTTTCATAGCAGTTGTCCAATCAACAAGTGAAGAGATATTTTTCAGAGGGTTTCTTTTGGAGAAAATAGGAGGATACTCGGGTTACACCCTCTCCATATTTGCAACCGCTTTCCTTTTTGGGTTGGCACACATAGGATATGGTAGAATATATCCTATAATTATGCCTCTTATCATGGGACTTCTGCTGGGTTATGTTGTGGTTAGAACAAAAAACCTTTTTTCCTCAATAACAGCCCACATAACCTTCAACCTGGTTAGTTTTGCTTTATACGTGATATCTCAATCCATTCAATCGGTAAATCTATAAACAAAATGTTTTATAACATCCTCCGATACTGGTGGAATCATGGATAAGGAGCGAACCTTTGTTATGATTAAACCTGATGCTGTGCAACGTGGGTTGATAGGAGAAATAGTCACTCGTTTCGAGAAAAAAGGTATAAAAATAGTCGGTATGAAGATGATAAAAGTATCAAGGGAACTAGCCGAGAAACACTATGGTGTACACAAAGGGAAACCATTCTTTGAACCAACGGTGAACTACATTGTTTCTTCACCTGTTGTTGCCATGGTATTAGAGGGAGTCAATGTTATAGAGACTGTGCGTAAAATGATGGGAAAAACCGATCCACAAGAAGCTGGACCAGGTACCATAAGAGGCGACTACGGACAATTCATCGGAAGAAACATCATCCATGGTTCAGACAGCAAAGAAACCGCAGAGTTTGAAATCAAACTGTGGTTCAACAAGGAAGAACTTTGTGACTACACACGGATAGATGAGGAGTGGCTTACAGAGCAATATCAAAGATAGTTTAAAATCAAAAACACATTTTTTCGCCTATTAACGATGTAAAATTCGATTAAAATAGAAATGCTTATAAATGAGCTTAAAGCTACATCTAAAAAAACCTGAAAAGGAGGTGAGGAAAAGATGAAGATAGGAGCCATATGGAGCATACTATTCGGATTGATCGCTCTGATAGTTGGAGCAGTAATGGCATGGACAACAGCGATAACCCTAACAACGGGTGGCTACATATTCGTAATACTCGGTATCATCGGACTCATCATAGGCATATATGACTACATGCAAAAATAATCCAAAAAAACTCTCTTTTCCCTTTTTTTTATTTTAACAGATAAAACAGAGTTAACACCATTATACCAATAACAACAAAAAATATCCATAGGATATAGGCCACTCTAAACCGGTAAATCCATTTGGCACGCTGCTCAACCGAGCCAAAAAAACGGTTCAGAAAAGGATCATCCTCTATATCCATACTCTCTTCTCTCCATAATGGCCTTAATCCTTTTCCTTCTAAAGAAATCTTCCCTCTCCCTTTCCTCAAGTTGCATCTCAATATATTTCCTTGTAGCCTTCAACTTTGGTATAAGAACGTTCTCTAGCACATTTACTCTCCGTTTAGTCTTCTCAATCTCCCCAGCCAGGGATTGAACCGCTCCATCTATCTCAGCCAACTCAAGAAGCTTAGGTAGAAGTTTTGAAAAAAACATGAATGCATCATCCAATTTTGCACAGGTATCACTTAAACTGTAAAGAGGTTTTGCTTTCAACTCCAACTTCTCAAAGGTTATCTTGGGTACTCTCACACCCATGATGTTCTCAGTGTACATAGACAACTCACTTACACCTTCAATTAGCCCAGCTGCAGCCTTAACCTTTTCAACACCAATGACCATCTGAGCCTCAGTCAACGCTTCAAACGCCCGCCCAAAAAGCTCATCTATCTCCTTTTTCAGCTCATCCCTTCTTTTTATGGACTCAAAAAATTTTTCCACCAAAGCATCCCTTTTATCCTCCAACAGCTTATGCCCCTTCTCAGCTAAAGAAAGACGTCTTCTAATACCCAATAACTCCATCCGCGTTGGTTTTGCAGTCTCAATCCTCTCCTCAGTCATGCCTCACTCTCTTCCCTTTTTTTCTTAGGCAGATACTTCTCAATATACTTTGGATCAATCTTCTTAAGTTCAGACACTGGAAGCATCGAAAACAGCTCCCATCCAATAGACAAAGTTTCTTCTATGGACCGATCTTCATCCTTACGTTGCGAAACAAAACGTTTCTCAAACTCATCAGCGAACCTAAGAAACGCTTTATCCCTATCAGAAAGAGCATCCTCACCAACAATCGAGACAAGATCCCTCAAATCACAACCCTCAGCGTAAGCGGCATACAACTGATCAGAAACACAAGCGTGATCCTCCCGGGTTCTACCCTTACCGATACCCTGAGCCATCAAACGAGAAAGAGATGGAAGAACAGCGATAGGAGGATACACACCTTTGTTATGTAAATCTCTCGCCAACACAATCTGTCCCTCAGTTATGTAACCGGTTAAATCAGGAATAGGATGAGTGATATCATCATCAGGCATACTCAAAATAGGAATCTGCGTGATAGATCCCTTCTTACCCTTTATCCTACCCGCTCTCTCATAAATAGTTGCAAGATCAGTGTACATATACCCTGGGTAACCCCTTCTACCTGGAACCTCCTCCCTGGCTGCGGAGATCTCACGCAACGCCTCAGCATAGTTTGTCATATCAGTCAAAATAACAAGCACATGCATATCAAGATCAAACGCAAGATACTCAGCACACGTGAGAGCCATCTTTGGAAGAATGATACGTTCAATAGCAGGGTCATCAGCGAGATTCAAAAATATGACAGTCCTCTCCAAGGCACCAGTCTCCTCAAAACTCCTTATAAAAAAGTTTGCTTCCTCCTCAGTAATACCCATAGCGCAAAAAACCACAGCGAACTCCTCACCTTTACCCTTGACCTTAGCCTGCCTTGCTATCTGGGCAGTAAGCTCATTATGCGGAAGCCCAGAACCAGAAAAAACAGGAAGCTTCTGCCCTCTAACCAAAGTGTTCAAACCATCAATCGCAGAAACACCGGTTTCTATAAACTCCCTCGGATACTCCCTTGCATCAGGGTTAATAGGTTGCCCGTTAATATCAAGCCTTTTCTCAGGTATAATGGGAGGCATACCATCCCTTGGTTCACCTGTACCACTAAAAATTCTACCAAGCATATCCTTTGACACACCAAGCTTCATGGTTTCACCGGTAAACCTAACAGAGGTGAACCTTGTATCCAAACCTCTTGTCCCTTCAAACACTTGAACAACAGCCTTGTCCTCATAAACCTCCAGTACTTGACCGGTTCGCTCCTCACCTGAAGAGGTTTTTATCTTGACAACCTCATTATAAGCTACACCCTTTATCCCCTCAACAATCATAAGAGGACCAGTGACCTCAGACACATAACTGTACTCAACACCCTCATGACCCATTACCTGACACCTCCTTCAACAAAGAACCCAACTCCTTATCAATGCCAACCTCAATCTTTTTAAACTCCTCCTCAAAACGGTCATTCGGCACAGTAGCCATCCTCACCAAACTCTCCATACTTTTCAACTTTATGATGTCATCAATATGTACACCCTTCCCCACAGCGTCCAATATCTTGTCAGAAAACCCCAGCATTATACGAAGCATCTCATACTGTTTTTTCTCAGGACAAAAGGTGTCAACCTCATGAAAGGCACCCTGCTGAAGGAACCCTTCTCTAATCAAACGAGCACTCTCCAAAACCGCTCTCTCATGCTGCGGAAGAGCATCAGGTCCAACAAGCTTCACAATCTCCTGAAGCTCAGCCTCCTTCTGCAACAAAGCCATCGCCTTATTCCTCAAACCCAACCAGTTTTTACCGATCTTCTCCCAAAAACCCTTCACATCATCAACATAAAGAGAATAAGATCGAAGCCAATGAATAGCTGGAAAATGACGTCGATCCGCAAGATCAGCATCCAAAGCCCAAAAAACCTTCACGATCCTAAGAGTGTTCTGAGCAACAGGTTCAGAGAAATCGCCACCAGGTGGAGACACAGCACCCATAACAGAAATGGAACCCTCTCTCCTCTTAGAACCAAGTGTTTGAACCCTGCCAGCTCTCTCATAAAACTCTGCTAAACGTGACGCAAGATAAGCAGGGTAACCCTCCTCACCAGGCATCTCCTCAAGTCTACCGGAAATCTCACGCATAGCCTCAGCCCACCTGCTAGTAGAATCAGCCATAAGTGCAGTATCATACCCCATATCCCTATAGTACTCCGCCAAAGTAATACCTGTATAAACACTGGCATCTCTGGCTGCAACAGGCATATTAGATGTATTGGCTATAAGCACGGTTCTCTCCATCAAAGGCTTACCACTCCTTGGGTCCTTAAGTTCAGGGAACTCCCTCAGCACATCGGTCATCTCATTACCACGTTCACCACAACCAATATAAACAACAATCTGAGCATCACTCCATTTCGCAAGCTGATGAAGAGTAACGGTTTTACCGGTTCCAAAACCCCCAGGTATAGCAGCGGTACCGCCCTTCGCAATAGGAAAAAAGGTGTCAATAACACGTTGACCACTAATCAAAGGAACAGTTGGATCCAACCTTTTAATGTAAGGTCTACCCTTCCTAACAGGCCACCTTTGTATCATCTGAATATCCATTTTACCCTCAGTTGTCTTCACAGTCGCAACCTTATCCAAAACCGTGTAATCCCCCTCGTCAACAACATCCTCAACTACACCCTCAACACCGGGAGGAACCATGATCTTGTGAACAATAAGAGAGGTCTCCTTCACCTCACCAACAACATCCCCAGCGACAACCCTATCACCTTTCTTAACAGACGGTTTAAACCTCCACTTTTTTTCGCGTTCAAGAGAAGGAATCTCCACACCCCTAGTTATGAAGTCACCAGTGGCCTGCTTAATCTGTGGAAGAGGCCTCTGAATACCATCATAGATGCTGGTTAAAAGGCCGGGTCCAAGCTCAACCAAAAGAGGAGCACCAGTTGAAACAACCTTCTCCCCGGGTTTCAACCCAGAGGTTTCCTCATAAACCTGAATGGTTGCAACATCCTCATTCAACCTAATGATCTCACCAATAAGGTTCTCATCGCCAACTCTAACAACATCATACATCTTTGATCCTCTCATGTTCTTTGCTTCAATAACTGGACCAGAGATCTTAACGATCCTTCCCTCTACATTTGAATCCATATCCTTCTCCTCCATCACAAAGCCTTCCTCTCAATATCCACACCAACAGCACGTTTAATCAAAAGAGAAATATGATCCATATGCTCAGGTTTACCCTTCTCTTTACCAGGGATTTCAACAACTATAGGAAAATCCTTCTGCTGAAGAAGGTACTCCTTTATCTCCCTTGATATATAATCAGCTATGTTTTCCGTTACAAAAAGCACACCAACATCATCCCGCATTGTAACCTCATTAAACAGCTCCCTTATATTATCCTCAGGCACATAAACCTCGTGAACACCGGCAAGCTTAAGCCCTACAGCAGTGTCCTCATCACAAATTGCTGCTATCTTCATATCTAACCCTCCAATATCAAAAGTGTTTTAATCCTTTCAACCCCCAATTTTTCTTCAACTCCTTTAACAATAACTTTAAGGTTCCTAATCTCAAACTCCTTAGCCACTATAAACCTAAGCAAAGGGCCAAACAACGGGAAATTTTTAATAGAAAGGTTTTCAACCACTTTAAGCAACGACTCGTCAAGCGCGTTCTCAAAAGGTTGAACACCCTCTTTTTCACCGTGTTTCTCCAATTCCTTCTTTAAAAAAGGAAAATAAAAGGTTCCTTGAAGAGAAGAAACTACATCCTTTAAGTCATTCAACCTTGCCAGTTCCTTGAACTTCCACCATGCAATCTCCTTGCCTTCGCCAACAAAAAGATTCTCGCACTCCTCTGCACTATAACCTAAACGTTTGGCTCTTAAAACATTCTTAATATTCTTTATATCAATGAGACGTAAAACAAACTCGTCCCTGACACCTTTCGCTTCCCTTGGCACCTCAGCGGATCTAAGCCCCCTGATATAGGATTTATCCACTGCAGCATCAAGTTTAAGTAAATCCTTTCCACCACTTTTTAAAACCTCAACAACTCCCTCATCAAAACCTCTCTCCTTCAGCACAGAAGGGAGTTCATCAACAGAAACCGATTTTATGACCTCCAAAGTTTTTCTGGTCTCCGGGAAAACGGTTGAAGCGCTTTTAAGCTCCTCACCCAGCACCTTAGATTTTAAAGCAAGTTTAACACTCAGACCATCCAAAAGTTTAAGATACGCATCATAAAAACCTCTCAGCTTCTTTGGGCTATCCTTCTGAACCATTCTAAGGGTTTCAACAAAATGTTCATCAAGGGAGCTCTGAATCTCAGAGGCTGTTAAACCCTCAACATTATAATCCTTATACACGTTAAGGCTGCTTTTAAAAGAGTTTATTGATTTACACTCCAAAAACTGACTCAACTCCTTCTCCCTTACAAAAGGGTTACCAATGGCTTGAACCCTTGCAGAGGGATATGCAAACCTGAAGTAGGGAGTAACCTTCCACGTCATTACCCCAGCGGTCACTCCAACAAGCAAGGCTGCAACAGGCCACAGCAGAGAGTTATCAAACAACCCAGGCATCTCCTCTACATCTCCATGAACAACAAACCACCCACTCTCTCTCTAATCTCACTCTCCATCCTCTTCAACATACCCTCAAAGGTGTTATCAATAGTCACTCTACCATCCTTTGATTTCACAACTACGCCACCAGTTGCCTTAACCATCTCATCACTCACAGACAAACCCAACTCCTTAGCTAACCTTTTATCCTCCTCTCTTGAAGGCAATATGACACAGTTTTTTCCTACCTCCTTAATACTTTTCTCCACCAATGGTTTAACGAAACCAACATACTCCTTACCAGATAGTTTTCTAAACCTCTCCATGGCCTTACTGAAACACTCGTTAATAATCTCCTCTTTCTTTTTCAACACATCCATTCTAACCTCATGTTGAACCCTTGAAAGCTCAGAACGCCTCAAGTTTTCAAACTCTCTCTCTGCACGCTGCAACAGCAAAGAACCCTCCTTCTTAGCCTCCTTCTCAGCTTCCTTTATCTTTTTTTCAACCTCAGCCTTAGCTTCCCCTATTATCCTATCTATCTCTCGATTTGCATCCTCCTCTATCTGAGCTACCAGTTTATCAAGCGACATATATTTCCCTGCTCACAATAAACCCAAACCAGTCATCAACAGTATAGCAACCAGTAGACCAAAGATTGCTATAGTCTCAGGCATAACCGTGAAAATTATGCCTCTTGCTGCTACCTCAGGGTTTCTTCCCACGGCAGATATGGATGCAGAGGCAACCATTCCCTGATTTATAGCAGACACACCGGTTAAACCAACAGCCAACCCAATCCATATAGCACCAAGACCAAGAGAGGCGTTGGTTAAATCAACACGTGCAGTGCCACCAAGCAAACCAGCACCCATCATCAGCAGAATCGCTGTCAACAAACCATACACAGACTGAGTCATAGGAAGCACCTGAAGAACAAGGGTTCTACCAAACAACTCAGGTTTCTCAGCGGTAACAGCAACAGCTGAACTACCAGCCAAAGCCAAACCTATGGCTGAGGATATCCCCGCTATAGCAACGGCGAGCATACAACCGATCATAATGTTTGCCTGTGTCTCACCGGCGTTACCGGTTTCCATATCAGCAGATGCTACTCCTGTTGTCATCAGCAGCGTCAACAGCATCAACCCAAACAACAGTGTTTTCCTTTTCATCTCAACATTCCTCCATACTCATATTCATTTTACTTCCTCCGTATACCTTCTTTTAACACTAAACGGAACAAACTCTTTACCGCCACCCTCATAAAATCTGTTGAAAAACTCAACATACTGAAGACGAAGCGAATGAATCGCTGCACCAAGGGATTGAATCAAAAGATTGGCTAAATGAGCAAAGATCAGAACAAGAAACAGTAAAACAATACCAACAAAAGGTATTATCTTAGGCATAAGTTGCGCGACAATATTAAAAGCAAGGGCCATACCAGAAGTAGCTAAACCAAGGGCAAGCAGACGAGCATAAGAAAGCCAATCCCCAACAAAACCAGTGAGTTCAAAAAAACCCATCGGGCCATGGTTGACAAAAAGAGCAATCAAACCGATGGCTGTAAAAACAACAGAAACCACAAACAAAGGTGTTGAAAGACTCCAAATGTGAAGCATCTTCTCCCCAACCAACGCCCCGCCACCAATCTCCAACATAAACCAAGGTATCTGCTCCCTAAAAATCCTTTTTGAATCCCCTCTCTTATAATTCTGATACATGGCAAGCACAAAACCAAGGTTAAGATGAATAAGACCAATCAACAAAGCTATGACCAATATGAGAAGGGGCTTATGAAGGGCATCCAATGGCAGAGAAAAACCCATCACATTCACATGATAAAGCAAAGCATTCTCGTCACCATAAACGAAACGAGGAACAAAATCACCGAAGAAACTGTTGAAAAGGAAACCAAAAAACATGGTCCAAAAACCAAAAAGCAAACCAACAATAGACCAAGACTTAACAAAAGAGCTAACCTTGCCCAGTTTAAACCAAGCAACGAGAGACAACAAAAAGATTACACTACCATAACCTGCATCGCCAAGCATCATACCAAACAACAAAGGAAACCACAACACAAGAAACGGTGTAGGGTTAATCTCATTGTACCGAGGTGTACTGAAAAGAAAGAGTATGGATTTAAAAGGTTCCATCCAACGAGGCATCTCAAGATAAACTGGTGGTTCAACTGGGTTGGATGATGGTGAGCTAACATTGTAAATCACACTCTCACCAGTAACATCTTTAAGAAGAGACTCAAGAGCACCACTGTTTTTTTCAAGAACCCAACCTTCGACAACATAGGTTGCGCTGGTTTTACCAAAAGCAGAGGAAACCTCCCTTCTAATTCTCTCTATCTGAATCTCCTCCCGTTTAACGAGCAAAACATTCAAATGTTTCTCAGCGAGTTTACGAAGTCCACTCTTAAGATTCTTTAACTCCTTCACCAAATCGGTTCTCTCCCTCTGCAGACTCCTATAAATCTCCAACGGAGAACCCTTAAGAGGAAAAAAATGAAGGTCGTTCACATACTTTTGCCAAACCACATCCAACTTTTCCTTCTGTGAGATATGGCAGACAGCGACAACACTCCACAACTTCTCCTTCTTTTTTGCTCCAACCCTCGAATAACCCAGCAGTCCATCTAGGGACTCAACCTCCTTTTTAACAGTTTCAACATCAGAGGTCAAACCCGCCTTAACCGTAACATACTCAGACTCCTTTATATAAGATAAGTCGAAATCGAAGCTGAGGAAATAGGAGAGGTTTTTAAGGTTTTCATCTATATCATCGATACGGTTTTTAACCTCTTCCACACCCTTGTCGAGTGACAAAACCCTCTCCTCAAGTTTTTCAAGAAGAGAGTCAACCTCTCTATAAAGAACGTTTAATCTTTTTCTTTTAACGACTTCTTTCTTGAATGTTTGAGGTGAAAAAAAGCTCTTCAAACCTCTTCTCGACGGAAGATACTTTTTAAGCGTTCCTACAAGGTTTGAAAGCCTGTTTTCATAGGTTAAACAGGTGTTCGCCTCTGGATTTGGTGAACCCGCTTCAACCTCCTCAAGTAAATCAGGGTCCTCCCTGGTAACATCTATAATCTGCATTAAACCGGATTCATGAAGTGATTCAACAACCTTCTCCAATGAAGACTGATGAATGATGAACGAAACTTTTTTCATTGGAGCTGGAAACAGCATGATTTAATCTCTCCCACCAACCATTTTTACAATTAAATCAACCGCCTTCTCCACACGCGGTTTAGCCTTCTCCTCGATTTGAGAGAGCTTTTTTCTCCCTTCATCCCTTATCTTCTTCTGCTCCTTTTTCAACTCCTGCTGCAAAATTAAACGTTTATTGTCAATTTCCTCCTCAACTTTTTTGAGTATTCTTAACCTCTTCTGCCCCGCTTTTTTCTCACCGCCTCTAAGGATTTTTTCCGCCTCTTTTCTCGCCTGTTCAACCCTCTGAACCGCTCTTTTTTCAGCTTTTTTCACCTCTGTTATCTGTTGAGAAAAGGTTGGCATTATTAACCCGCAATAGAGAGGCTATTTATATACTTTTCAGGTACTTTTTTTATGATATTTTTGATATCCCTAAACTTTTTCTAATTAAGAGGTATTTCAGTATGGCGATACATTTGAAAGCGGTTCTGTTAATTGCGGATGGGTTAGGTGGAAGACCAACCGATTACTATGGTAAAACATGTTTAGAAGCAGCACATACACCAAACATCGATGAGTTAGCTAAAAGAGGTGTCACAGGTTTACTTGACCCAATCAAACCAGGAGTTAGACCAGGTAGCGACACGGCTCACCTCTCTATTTTCGGGTACAACCCGGAGAAGGTTTACACCGGTAGAGGAGTGTTTGAGGCATTGGGCATAGGGATGAACGTAAAAGAAGGAGATGTTTGTTTTAGAACCAACTTTGCAACGGTGGACGAAAAACTAAATGTTTTAGATAGAAGAGCTGGTAGAATCACCGAAGGAGCGAAGGAGTTGGAGAAAGCACTTCAAAACCTGAAACCTTCTCAACCTGATGTCAAGGTTTTTTTCAAAGCAAGCACTGAACACAGAGGAGCACTTGTTTTAAGAGGAAAAGGTCTCTCTGATGAAATAACGGATGCAGATCCACATAAAACAGGGGTTAAGATGGTTTACGCTAAACCTCTAGTGAGCAATGATTCTGCAATGAGAACCGCAGAGTTGGTTAATGAAATAGTGAAACAGTCATATGATATACTAAAAAATGTGTCTTTGAACAGAAAAAGAGAAGAAGAGGGCAAACCTCCTGCTAACATACTGCTTCTCAGAGGTGCATCGATTAAAACAGAGATTCCATCTTTAAAGGAGTTGTATGGTGTGAAGGGGGTAGCAATTGCAGGTGGTGCACTCTACATTGGTATAGCTAAAGCGTTGGGTTTAGAGACCAAAAAGGCAGAGGGAACCACTGGTGGAGCCGACTCTAAAATAATAAACAAAGCGAAACTTGCTGTTAAGGAACTACGTGATGGAAAAGATTTTGTTTTCATCCACCTGAAGGGTGCCGATTCCTGTGCCCATGATCATGACGCTGAAGCAAAAATCAAATACATCCAAAAAGTGGATGAGGTTGTTGGTTTTTTAATCGAAAACCTTGACTGGGAGGAAACACACCTGGTTTTCACAGGAGACCACACAACACCTATTGTATATGGAGACCACGTTTCAGATCCAGTGCCCATAGTCTTCGTTGGACCAAACGTTACAGCAGATGACGTAGAAGAGTTCAACGAAAAAAGTGTTCTCAAAGGTGGTCTTGGAAGAATCAGTGGGAGAGTCGTACCAATACTCTTCGGATACTGCAACTGGTTGAAAAAATACGGCTCCTAAACCTACATACCCCAAAACCTATCGGTTTTACGTTTTATCTCAACGATCTTATCAAGAACATCCTTCTCATCCAGAGTAAGAACATTCATCTCCATGAGTTTTTTGGCATCACCCTCAGGAATATCGGTGTAAAGAATGTCACCTCCTTTAATTTGCCGGCCAACCGTTACACCCTCAATAGAGATGGCCACCTCCTGACCCTGCAAAGCCTCATCGACACTCCTCTTCTCAGACTGAATACTTCTAATGATTCCAACAGTTTTCCCATCCTCCTTAATTAACTTGGCTCCAGCCTTAATTCTACCTGCAATAACACGAACACCAATAATAGCTGGGTGACTAACACGGAAAACATACTCCGGTAGAAACTTTATCATACCAGGATGAGTAAACTCCTCCCGTCTTGCTCTCTCAATCTCCTCCTTCCTCTTCTGCACCCACTCCTCATACTCCTCCATCAACGTGTAAATAACATCCTCTCTGAACAACTTAACATCCGTTGACTTAAGCTCCTCATCAGCCTCAGGTAACACTCTAACATTAAAACCCATGACAACCCTGTGAAGTGGGTCAGATGCTGCACCACTCTCCACAACATCACGTTTAGCAACATGACCAACCTCAGCCTTCCTTACCTTTATACCTCTATCTCTTGCTTCCTTGGTGATAGCCTCCAAAGAACCAATGGTGTCAGCCTTGATTATTATACCCTCATCATCCAACTCAATGTTCAACTCAGTCTGCTCCCTTATCTCCCTCAGAACATCCTCCAAGTTGTCTTCAGTTACAACACGCAACGGTGAACCAGAAACAACATCATCAAGGTTAGATGCAACAATCTTGATACCACAAGCTGCGTGCACCTCCTTAACGCTATCAAATCTCTCTCTAGGATCTCTGATCTCGTCCAAAGGCTTCGGTTTAAGCAACGCCTTAAGCTTTGTTACTACAGGTTCACCACGTGTACCAATAGCTATAGTGTCACTACTCTTCACAACGCCATTGTATATAATAGCATCAACGGTTGTTCCAAGCCCCGTCTCCTCCTTAACCTCAAGAACCGTACCCTTACCAGGACCCTTCTCCACCTTAAGAGACTCCTCAAGGAACCTCTGAGCCAACCCAACAAGAACCATGAGAAGTTCATCGATACCTTCACCTGTTTTCGCTGAAATAGGAACAATAGCAACGTTTTTCTCGAAATCCTTAATGTTTGTGTAAACATCGGCATTAAAACCATTGTCAAACAAAACCCCCACTAGATCATACAGTTTCTCCTCCAGAATATTTCGAGCGGTTGAATGCTGCTGAGCAAGACGCTGTGGATATATACCAGTGGTTTTTTTCCAACCACTTATCGAGTCTATCTTGTTTGCTGCTACAACAAAAGGGGTTTTGTACTGCTTAAGTATGGTTAGGGATTCATAGGTCTGTGGTTTAAAACCCTCTTTAACATCAACAATCAAAACAGCTATGTCAGCAATGGAGCCACCCCTCTTTCTAAGTGTTGTGAAAGCATGATGGCCTGGGGTGTCAATAAAAAGCAAGCCAGGTAAAGTAAACCTTTTACCACCAAGGAGTTTACCGCAGATGGAGTGAATAGCATCTATGGGAACCTCTGTTGCCCCAATATGTTGCGTGATAGCTCCAGCCTCTCTCGCTGCAACTGCAGAGCCTCTAACGTAATCAAGAAAGGTGGTTTTACCATGATCAACGTGGCCAAGCACACCGACAATAGGTTGCCTCACATAGGATTTAGAGCTCATAACATTCGCCCCTGCTCAGGTAACAAACCAGGGTTTTTTAGCTTTATGGAAACCCAAACCAGTTACAAAATAAAAAAGCATCAGCGATCAGGGGTACAAAAAGAAAAGGTTTTAAAACAACCTGCGTCATTCATCAAAAGCGTTTCCCAGCTCTACTGACTGTCGGGGTGGCTCAGCCTGGTTGGAGCGCTTGACTCATAAGCACAGCATGAGGGTTCGAAAAAACAGGTTTTGCTCCGCTGGGAGATCAAGAGGTCGCGGGTTCAAATCCCGCCCCCGACATAAAAAAACATTGGAGGTCCTTGATATCATCTACGCAAAAGCAGATAGATTTCTGTAGAGCAAGTTGAGTTGGGATGATGAAGATAGAGAGTTCTTATAGGGTTCAAGGGGGGTGCATAAATAAGGAGAAAAATAAATTCAGCTCTCCATCATCCTATATAAATAACTCATGTGTAACTTCAATATTTTATCATCCTTTAAAATTTTCTAAATGAAATTTTTTGTAACTTATCTCACTTAAAACGGTATTATTGCTGTTTATAATTGATGATTGTTTCAATACAGTTAAGTGTTTTGGCGGATGAAGAGGAATGTTTATAAAAAAAATACTTTACAAATAATGTAAAGAGAGGGAGGTGTATATGCCAAAATCCTCGAGGGAACAAATTAGAAGAGACGAGTTGAAGGTAATCGATTTATTACGGAGGGAGGCAGGTCAAGGCATAGACTCGATTGCAAAGAAATGTGGTTTCTCCAGACAAAAGGTGTGAAGGATCATAAAACGTCTTGAAGAGAACGGCACCATCTGGGGTTACACAGCGGTGATTGACAGCAGAAAGATTGAGGCTGAAAGGTTTGTAGTGCTGGTGAAAAGAACGGCTGAGCCATTAAATAAAAAGCTGGTGGATGCTATCATTGGAAGAAAATTGGAGGAAGAGGGAGAAAAACTGGGTGTTACAGTCAGAGAAAGCCATTCTGTGAATGGTGAGTTTGCATGGATGTTATCGTTTACTGCTCCAGATTTAGAGACTGCTAAAAAGTTTTGTGAAGCCATACACGCTATATACTATGGGCATATTTCTAGTCTTCAACTGCTACAGGTTGTTTTCCTGTTAAGGTGGGTGGTATAATTAACCCCAACATTGAGGAGTATATGTCTTTTTTACACAAGTAACGTTTTCCTTAATGAGACAGAGGCATATTTAACAAAGATCTTGGAAACAATACATTTTTTTAACTTAAAAAACAAGAGACTTACAAACAAATAGATACAATTGTTTCATAAAATATTTTAGGAATTAATTTATCTTAGAAAAATTTAAATTTTAGATAGTTATATACTTATTTGGTCGGTGAAAGGCGGTGAAGAGGGCAGGAGATTTTTTTCTCCCCTAAACAAAAATTTTTTCCTCATTCACCTCCCTTCACCCTCCTCAACCCCACAACTAAACTTAACATTTTATAACCCCTCCGTTGTTATTATAAGCAACATGTTGACACAGATACAGGATGTAGATGTAAAAACCTTGGCAGAGGTCTATGATGAAGACAACATCGACTCATTTGTAAGCCTATACCTAAACTTTGACGACACCAACCTGATTAAACACAGAGAAAAAGCATGTAGAACCGCGTTAAAAACTTGGAAAAAAGAAGCCCTTGAAAACTTCAACAAAACTATGGGAATAATAGAAGAGTATCTGCAAAATGAACCAAAGGAGAGAGGACAAAAGGGATGGATTATCTTTGCCTCGCATCTAAACAACTTCTTCAACGCATACAAAACAGATTTTGAGGTTGAAAGCAGATTAATCGTTGACACCTCACCATACATAAGTCCTTTGATGCAGTTGCTTGATGAATACGAACCCTTTGGTTTGATTCTTCTGGATACACACCGAGCTGTGGTTTATGTTGTTAACCACGACAGGGTTAAGACATCAAAGCATCTATCAAAGGACATCATGAACCGGCATCGTAAAGGTGGTTGCTCCCAGGCAAGGTTTCAAAGGCTTAGAAGAGGTGCGATAAACGCTTTCTTCAAAGAAGTATCTGAATCCTCTGAACACTTGCTCTCTGAGGTTAAAAGAGTCGTTGTCGCTGGTCCAGGTACCGCAAAAGATGAGTTTCTAGACTATCTTAGTGATGATTTGAAAAAAAGGGTTATAGGAAAAATCGATGTCGACTTTGATGAGAAGGAGGTTTTACCTGCTGCAGAGGAGGCTGTAACGGAGAACAGGGAATATACCTTGGTGAGTAAACTCGAGGCTTTCAAAAAAGAGGTGCTTCGAGATGGTTTAGCTGTTTATGGTGTAAAAGAAGCCGTTGATGCAGCGAGAAACGGGCAAATAAACACTCTTTTTGTTCTAAAAGGTCTAAAAATAAAAGGCTGGGTTTGTGAACGCTGTCAGGTTGTTGAACCCGGGAACATCAAAGTATGCCCATACTGCGGTAAACCAACATCTGAGGTTGATGTTGTAGAGGAGATTATTGAGTTTGCTGAGAGAACAGATGCTGAGACAGAGTTTGTTGATGACGACGAAACTCTAAAGGATTTGGGGGGCGTGGGTGGACTTCTAAGGTTCAAATAAAAACTCAGGCTTTTTGATATATGGAAAAACGTTTAAACAGAATAATGTTTTCCATGAGTTAGAGAGGACTGAGGAGAGTATGCTTGACTCACTTAAGATTGTGCTACGAGACCTTGGTGCGATAATGATCATCATTGGTTTTGTCACACTTGCAGTGCTTATAGTCCCCATAATCTTCGGCGAATACTATGCAATAAAGCCTCTTCTTATAACGGTTGTAGCATACTTTGGGTTAGGTGTACCATCTTATGCGGTGTGTAAAAACGCTGGAGAAACACAGCTTAAACATGCGATGAGCTCAGCAGCCTTCGGATGGATACTGCTTTCACTTGTTGGAGCCATACCCTTTCTTTTCATGTCTGAACATGGTTTAACGGTTGGCATGGATCCTTTATCGGCTGTTTTTGAATCCGTCGCTGGTTGGACTGGAACAGGGCTAACAATGGTTGTCCATGAAAACAACCTACCCTACACTTTGCAGTTTTGGCGTACAGTCATTCAATGGGTTGGAGGTGTTGGAGTTATAGTATTAACCTTAGCTATACTTGCAAGACCCGGTACAGGTTCCTTCACATTATACAAGTCTGAGGGAAGAGAGCAGAAGATACAACCATCCATAGTTTCAACTGTTAGAACGATATGGTGGATTTTCCTCCTTTACACGGTTGTTGGTGTAATAGCTTTGTATATTGTGGGTGTTGTTACAGGACATGGAATGAACCTGTGGGAGGCGGTAAACCACTGTATGACCGGTATAGCAACAGGAGGTTTCTCTGTAACAGATGATAGTATAGCATCATATGGTGTGGCAACACAAATTGTTGTTATTATACTGATGATACTGGGTGCGATTGCTTTTGTGGCACACTATGACCTACTTAAAGGTAGAATAAAAAAGTTTTTCTCTGATACTCAAACACAGGCTCTTTTCATACTCATACTCCTTGGTGCCATCGCTTTAACCTTTGTAAACCTACCAACATACGGCGGCAACCTGCTTAGGACGATAAAGTTATCAGGTTTTCAGTTCATCTCAGCTATAACATGTACTGGGTTTGCGACAGTAGATCTAGCTCAGTGGGGTGGCGCAGCGAAACTCATACTCTCCTTTGCCATGGTTGTAGGTGGAGCAGCCGGTTCTACAGCGGGTGGTATAAAACTCTTCAGAGCTATCCTTCTCGCTAAAGGAACAGGTTGGAGGATTAGAAAAGCACTGTCAACTCCAAGAAGAGTTTTTGTTTACAAACTGGGGAAAAAACCTTTATCCGCAGAGGAAGCCTTCGAGGAGGTGAACGAGGCAGCTATAATATCCTTCATGTGGATGTTACTCCTTTTCGTCGGAGTACTGATAATATCTTACGTCCTCCCGCAGCAGCCACTTGACAACGTGATATTCGAAGTCTGCTCCGCTCAAGGAAACGTTGGACTTACAAGCGGCATAACAAGTCCAAGCATGCCAGGTATAGCAAAGATCACGTTAATATTCAACATGTGGAGAGGGAGACTAGAAATCATACCACTTCTTGTTCTAATAAAAACCTTCATTGGAAGGGACTAAACATTCTTTATCTCCTTCAAACGGCTGGATATCTCTTCCTTCAAAAACTCGGTTAAATCCCTTTTGGTGAAGGCATCAGCCTTTGCAGCGGTTGCGCATTTAGCCGCAACCAACCTTGCTACCTTCCCACGTTGAGAGGGTTTAACTCTTCTCATAAGATGATGTTGAAAGATCACACCATGTTTCGGTGGAGTACCCTCACCATGCTTATACCTAAACAACGCTTTCTCTGCACCTATAATCTGGATAGTGGAGGAAGGTAAAAGAGCAAGCCTTTCTAAAGCACCAGCAAGCATAATTAAACAGGCGCCAAGTAACGGACCAGCTACAGCCGAGAGATTAGGAGCAACCTCCTGCATCTTTTCTTTTATTGACTCCTCCAAGGATTCAACGGTTTTTTTGATTTCATCTCTCAACTGTACTATCATGTTGATTGATTCATCTGGTGAAGGCAAACTCTTCCACTCTTCTAATCGCTCCGATAAAATGTTCAAAAAACCCTTAAGTTCATCAAAACTTTTTATCATCTGAATAATCTGCAAATCCTTTTTCTCAAGTTTTTCCTTTATCTCCATCTCAGCAACCCTGCTTGAAACCCTGTTTAAAAGATCCAAAGTGAAACCATAATCCTCTGGTTTCAACTCTACTACATCCTTAAACACCTTTTTTTCATGGATAAGAGTTGCTATATTAGCTAACCTAACATCGCTGGCGAAAACATCTTTAAACTCTTTTATCAACTCCTTTTCCTCATCCAATACCTCACCTTTTTTTATCGAAACTAAACGTTTAACCAATTCATCTTCATCCTTTGGAAAAAGCAGGTGTTTTACAACCCCTTTGTCATTGTATATGAAGACACCAAACCATTTTGTTACAATATGATACATGTTTTCAACCTATGAAATCTCTTTATATATCGTTTTCTATTTAGGATAGGTGTTTCAGTGGTTAACCTGCAGGTGAGGATCAAAGATTTAAGGTTAAAAAACCCGACTATTTTAGCATCAGGAGTGATGGATGAAACAGCTGATGCAATAAAAAGAGTCATCCAGTCAGGTGCAGGAGCTGTTGTAACCAAATCCATAGGCCGGGAACCAAGAGAGGGTTACCCTAACCCAACAGTTGTGGAGTTACCCCATGGTATCCTTAACGCTATGGGTTTACCAAACCCAGGTGTTGAGGCTTACGTGGAGGAGATGAAGGAGCTTACAACCGTTGATGTCCCGGTTATAGGAAGTGTTTTCAGTGACAGTGAAAAGGGTTTTTCTTTTCTTGCCAAAAAAATGGAGTTGTATGGTGCAGATGCGGTCGAGCTCAACCTGAGCTGTCCACATGCACACGGCTATGGTTTCGAGGTAGGTTCGCAACCTGATTTGGTTGAAAACATTGTTAAAACCGTTAAAGAAACCGTGAAAATACCTGTTTTTGCTAAGCTCTCCTCGAATGTTACAAGCATAGTTGAAATTGGGAAAGCTGCTGAAGAGGGTGGTGCTGATGGTGTTGTCGCTATAAACTCTGTTAAAGCGTTGAAGATAGATGTTGATTTAAAAAAACCAATTCTCTACAACAAAATCGGTGGATACTCTGGTAGAGGAATAAAACCTATTGGTGTTAGATGCGTTTATGAGCTTGCAAAGGAAATAAGTATTCCAATAATTGGTGCAGGTGGAGTGGAAAAGGGTGAGGACGCTGTTGAGTACATCCTTGCTGGTGCCTCAGCTGTAGAGATAGGAGCAGGTGTTTACTACAGGGGTTTAACTGTGTTCAAAAAGGTTTGTAAGGAGATAACAGAGTGGATGAAACGGAATGGTTACAACGCTGTTGATGAGTTTAAAGGAGTTGCGTTGAGATGATGTATCCACGTGTTGTAAGGATTCACAAGGTGGTTGAGGAGACAAAGGATGTTAAAACTGTTTTTTTCCCATTTGATGAAAGAGTTGAACCAGGTCAGTTTTTCATGGTGCTTATACCAGATGTCGATGAGATACCGATGAGCGTTTCCTACTTGCTGGATGAGTCCAAAGGTTTTACGTTTAAAAGGGTTGGTGACGCAACCAATAAGCTTTTTGAAAAAAAAGCTGGTGACCTCATAGGTGTAAGGGGTCCACTTGGCAACGGTTTCAACATCCATGGTGAAAAAATCCTTTTTGTTGCTGGTGGAACAGGGGTGGCATCTGTTGCTCCAGCGGTTGAAAAGGCTTTGTCTCAAAACAGAGAAACGGTTGTTGCTTTGGGAGCAAAAAACGGGGAGGAGTTGTTTTTTGTTGAAAGATTAAAAGAGCGTGGTGCAGAGGTTCATGTTGCCACCGATGATGGGTCAATTGGTTACCATGGTTTAGTTTCAGATTTAATGCTGGAGTTAGTGGAAGGGGATTCCTTTGATTTGGTTGTAACCTGCGGTCCTGAGCAGATGATGAAAAAGGTTGTTGAGGTTTGCAGTAAAAAAGGTTTAGATGTCCAAGCTTCACTTGAGAGGCATATAAAGTGTGGTATGGGTGTGTGTGGTCAATGTTGTGTATGCGGTGGTTTAAGGGTTTGTGTTGATGGTCCAGTGTTTGATGGTGAAACTTTATCTAAATGCAGGGATTTTGGGTTGTTCAAGAGGGATGCAAGCGGAAAAAAGGTTTACATCCATTAGGTGAATGCTGTGAGGAATAGAGGTATAATATGTCTAACAGTGACACTCATCATGCTGTCAGTGGTTAATTTCAGCGGATGCCTTAACAGTGAAACAACCAACACATGGGCGTTTAAGGCAATTCAAATAGACAAACTACAAAGCCTCGGGTTAGATGGAACAGGCGTTGTTATAGGAGTAATTGACACAGGGGTTTACAGGGATCATGTGGAGTTCGACAAAAACACCTTCATAGTATGGAGAGACTACGTTAAAGACGCAAAACAACCTTATGATGACAACGGGCATGGAACACATATCATGGGTATACTTTTCTCAAAAGGCTCAATATCTGGCCCAATCTCAGGTTACCATCTCAAAGGAGTATGTCCCAATGCAAGGGCAGTGGTTGTAAAAGCTGTCTCAGAACTAGGGGAAGCAGATGATAAGGATGTCGCGGCAGCCATAGATTTTTGTGTGGCTCAAGGAGCAGACATAATACTTCTTTCACTAGCAAAAAACCCTGAGACAATAAATGTTGGGGAAAGGACCCAGCAGTCTTGTGAGGATGCACTCAAAAAAGGTGTGTTCATTGTTGCACCGGCTGGTGACGATGGAAAAGCAGAT
>Ga0164318_10001385_pt1 | contig 21478 bp, 19 predicted proteins | sample GuaBasSedimGuay9_FD_113734 | JGI IMG/M metagenome (GOLD analysis project Ga0164318, IMG submission 113734) | Subseafloor sediment microbial communities from Guaymas Basin, Gulf of California, Mexico - Guay9, Core 4571-4, 0-3 cm | ecosystem: Environmental > Aquatic > Marine > Hydrothermal vents... | reverse complement strand
TTTATTTTTTTTCTTAATGTTTGAAAATAACCAAAAACCGTCTAAATCTAAGTTTTTTTCAAAAAGAGTACCTTTACTCTTCTTTTTATTATAATTATCCTTTTCTCTTTATTCCTTTTCTTAGGCACTTTAAATCTAGAAAAAATCCCCTTTGTCCTTAATCAAGATGAAATGACTTTTAGTATAGGAGCCTTAAAACTAAGTGAAACTGGTTATGATTTATGCGGAAACAAACTCCCCCTTTTCCCTTGTCCTGCTCTTGATTTTCCTTATCCCTTCATTAGTTTATCTTATTATTTTTCTGCTTTATTTTACAAAATATATCCTCCTCACAATATTTTTGACATCCGTTTTTTCAGCGTTCTAATCGGCGCTTTAAGTGGAATAATCTTTTTTCTTCTAGCAAAAAGAATTCTAAAAAAGCATCATCTTATTTTCCCTGTCCTTTTTTCTTTAATTTACTATTTTAGTCCAGGAGTTTTTATCTTTCAACGTTATGGCGCTCCTTATTATATTTTACCCATAACTCTTCAACTTATCTTTCTTGCCTTAATATATGAATATTCTTTAAAAAGAAATAAAAAACTTTTGCCTCTCATCTTCTTAGTGGCTGGCCTTCTTTTATTTGATTATCAACCATTCCGACTTTATCTTCCTCTTTGTGTATTGTTCTTTATTTTAATTTTTCAAAAAGATATTCGTTCTAAATATTTTATTTTTGGCTTTTCAATATTCATCATTTTTTCTCTTTTAAGTTTTTGGCAAATCCTTACTAGTGGCTGGCCCTCTCATTATTTAACCAAAAACTCTTTTAATTTAAAAAATATACTTTTCAATATCTCTTACCATTATTCCCTGAATCCTCTTTATTGTAAAATGAGATTGCCTTTCTTTCCTTTAAATCAGTTTGGCCTTTTCCAATCTTTGACAATTATTCTTTTCGCTGGAGGCATTGTTTATTTAATCAAAAACTTGAAAAATCATTTTTCAAAATTTCTTCTTCTTTGCTTCATTATATATCCTTTACCAGCAATTCTTGCTTTATCCGCTGAACCAACGACCAACCGAATAGTCAATTTAATCCCTGTATATTTTATAATTTCTATTTTTGGTCTTTTATTAATTCTGGAATTCAAAGATAAATTATTCAAAAAATTCAAAACTAAAACAGTTGCTTTAATAATACTTTTCCTTATTCTTGTTCAAAGTTCCCATTTTCTTTATGTTTATTTTTATTTAGCCAATAAAAAACTTGCTACTTGCAAGAGTTACTCTAAAGGAGAGAATTGTAACTTTGTTGATCTTTTCTATTATTTAAAAGACAAAAATCAAAAAATTTATTTTGACCCTTCTATTGTCTTTATCAAAACATTCATTAAATTTTTTGATAAAATAATGAACTGGAAAATAAAAAATTATTCTCTCCTTACTTTAGAGAAAAACATAGAAAAAGGAAGTATTGTAGTAATTGGCCGGCCTCATATTTCCTATTTTTTTAAAAACAAAAATTATAAACTGATTAAAATAATTAAAGAAAAAAATACTTTTAGTTTTTTCTATATTTTTCAAAAATTATAAATTTCTTTTTAAAAGATAAAATCCTTTTTTCTTTAAAAATAAAAAATGGGCACGACAGGACTCGAACCTGTGACCTCCACGATGTCAACGTGACGCTCTAACCAACTGAGCTACGTGCCCAATTTGCTAATACTCAATTTTAATTATAAGAATATATTTCAAAATATCAAGGGTCAGTTTTAGTTTTTTAAAATTGTATAATTAATTATACAATTAATTATACAATTAATTGTATAAATTTTATTTCTTTTTTGACAAAATTTGACCAAATTGGGAAAATAATCTAAACTTAAAAAGATTATTTTTAAAATAAATAAATTATGAAAACAGAATTTAAGAAAACATCATCCTATCAAGCAGAAGTTATCATTGAACTCTCTCTTGAAGAAGTCCAGCCATTTTTAGAAAAAGCAGCCAAAAGAATAACTAAAATAATCAAAATTCCTGGTTTTAGAGAAGGAAATGCCCCTTATGAAATTGTTAAGGAAAAAATTGGGGAAACAAAAATTTTTCAAGAAGCACTGGAACCAATGATTGTTAAGACACTTTCTGACTTTATTTCAGAGAAAAAAATTGAAGTAGTCAGTCAACCAAAAATAGATATTTTAAAAATGGCTCCAGGTAATCCTTTTATCTACAAAGCAACTCTTACCCTTCTACCTGAAGTCATATTGGGCGATTTTCGTTCTTTAAAACTAAAAAGAAAAAAAATTGAAATAAAAGAAGAAGAAATTAATAAAATAATTGATGATTTAAGAAAAATGAGGGCAAAACAAACATTAGTAGATAGAGAAGCAAGAAAAGGAGATAAAGTTGTTGTTGATATAGAGATGTTCTTAAACAAAATTCCTTTAGAAGGAGGACAGAGCAAGGATTCAGAAATTGTTTTAGGCGACTCTCTTTTTATTCCCGGTTTAGATGAAAAACTGCTTGGAGCAAAAAAAGGAGAAGTTAGAGAATTCACCTTACTTTATCCACAAGACCATTATGATAAAAAATTAGCCGGTAAATTGGTAGAATTTAAGGTTACTATTAAATCTATTTATCAAATAGATATCCCTGAACTTAATGAAGAATTTATCCAAAACTTAGGAAGATTTAAAAATTTAGAAGAATTAAAAAATCAACTTAGAGATAACCTAAAATTAGAAAAACAAATGGAAGAAGAAGAAAAGTTAGAAAGAGAAATGATAGAAAAAATTCTCAGCCAGACAAAAATTGGAGAAATCCCCCCTCTGCTTAAAGAACAAGAAATTGAAAAAATGATTGCTGAATTAAAAGAAGGAGTAAAACAACAAGGAATGGAATTCAGCGACTATTTAGTACAAATAAAAAAGACAGAGGAAGAATTAAGAAAAGACCTATTGCCTCAAGCAGAAAAACGAATAAAAACCGCTCTAATACTTAGAAAAATTGCTCAAAAAGAAAACATCCATGAAACTGAAGAAGAAGTAGAGAATGAAATCAATCAAATTTTAAAAATGTATCCTTTAGATGAAAATATTCGTAAACAGGTAATGAATAAAGAGTACAGAATTTATTTAGGCAATCTTATCACCACTAAAAAAACAATCAACTTTCTCAAAAAAATTATCATTGAGGATTAAAATAAATGAATTTAGATAATCTCTCCCGGGAAATATCAAAATGTAAAAAATGTCCTTTATTCAAAACAAGAAATAAGCCAGTAGTTGGAGAAGGAGATATACAAGCAAAAATAATTTTAGTTGGTGAAGCACCGGGTAGAGAAGAAGATCTCCAAGGTCGTCCTTTTGTTGGCGAAGCGGGTAAATTTTTAGACAAACTTTTAGAAATTGCTCACTTAAAAAGGGAAAATGTTTATATTACTAATATTGTTAAATGTCGACCGCCGAACAATCGTGACCCAAAAGAAGAAGAAATAATGGCTTGCCTTCCTTATTTAAAAAAAGAAATAAAAATCATTCAGCCAAAATTGATAATCACTCTTGGCAGACACGCTCTTACTCATCTGTTACCATCTAAATTCAAAATTTCGCAAGTTCATGGACAAGTCAAAAAATTAATCAATCAAAAAACTGGAGAAAAGCAATATTATTATCTTCTTTACCATCCGGCTGCTGCTTTATATAATGTCCGTTTAAAAAAGATTTTAGAGAAAGAGTTTGCTAAAATTCCTAAAATTTTAGAGAAAATAGAACGAGATTAAAAAACGATTTTTAATAATTTAAAAGGGGCGGCCTTTCAGGCCGCCCCTTAAATTTAGTAAAAATTAATGCCGCGGGTGGGACTCGAACCCACAAGGCCTTACGGCCATTGGATTTTAAGTCCAACGTGTATACCAATTCCACCACCGCGGCTTAAAATTGGAGCGGGAGACGGGAATCGAACCCGCGACCTCTTCCTTGGCAAGGAAGCGTTCTACCACTGAACCACTCCCGCTCTCTTAAATGCTCTTGTCTTTAGAATATCTTAAAGAAAAAAATCATTTTTGTAAAGATTTTGGAAATGCTTTTAAGATGGTCTCTCCTTTTTCAGAAAAAACAACCAATTCTACCTCTTTTTCCTTTCTTGCCTTAGATGAATAATTAGCCGTTAATTCAGCCGCTTTTTTTAAAACTAATGAATCTATTTTTTTTCCACGAACTAAGGTAAGCGGGCCGGGTAAACTTTTCAATTTTAATAAATAATCTCCTTTTCTAAAAAAAGATTTAATTTTTTCATTCTCTTCTTTGTTGCGACCGACAACTATTTTATTTGAATCAAACCAAAAATGACGACCAACTTTTAGCAATTGAATATCTTCTCCTGAACATTCGGGCCATTTTTGAAAAAGTTCTTTTAATCTTTGACTAAAGCCCGGGTCAGTAAGTAAACAACCGCCTGCCGGTGTAGGATAATTTTTTAATCCCCACTTTTGAGCAAGTTCTAATTGTGCCTTTCTGCTTCGCCCCTGCAATGCTAATAATTTATCTCGACAGATTTTACCTTGTTTTTCCAGAATAGTCGGTTCAAGCAATTTTGCTGATAATGGCCGAAGAAGATACCCTTCTAAACCTGAGCGTTTTTCTAACATTCTTAAAATCGATTTGTTTTGAGACATTGGCCTTTCTCCTAAAACCTCTCCTGTTGCCACAAAATCATATTTTTCTTTTTCCATAATCTCTTTTGCCTTTCTTAACATTAATAAATGACAATCAATGCAAGGATTCATATTTTTCCCATATCCCCAGCGGGGATGTTTAACTATTGATAAATGTTCTTGACTAAAATCAACTATCTTAAGGCCTAATTTCAGGTCTTTTGCCGACTTCTCTGCTTGTTTCGAATCAAAAAAATAACTTTTAAAAGTTATTAAATCTACTTTAATTCCTTGCTTTTGAAGTATCTTAACTCCCAAAAGAGAATCTAAACCTCCTGAAAATAAAAACAAACACCGCATAATTTATTTAATAAAATGGGGTGGGATACGGGATTTGAACCCGTCCTAAGGGTTCCACAGACCCTTGTGCTGCCACTACACCAATCCCACCATCTACCGCGTAGGGGAATCGAACCCCTATTACCAGATTGAAAGCCTGGTGTCCTAACCATTAGACGAACGCGGCTCTAAATTTAATTCAAAGGAAATTCTTTTGTATTCTAACCAAAATTACTTCCTTAGTCAATTATCATTATGGTATAATAAATTTAATGATTATTTTAGGCATTGAAACATCTTGCGACGAAACCTCTGCCTCTTTAATTGAAATAAAAAGAGGAGAATTTAAAATTCTAAAAAACATTGTTGCTTCCCAAATTAAAACTTTTCAAAAATATGGAGGAGTAATTCCAGAATTGTCCGCTCGAGAACATTTAAAAAAAATCATTCCGGTTATTAAAAAAGCCCTTCCTTCACAAGGAAAAAAAATTGATTATTTAGCAGTTACCCAAGGACCTGGACTTATTACTTCTCTGTTAATCGGATTAGAAACAGCCAGAGCCCTTGCCTATCTTTGGAAAATTCCTCTTTTAGGTATCAACCATTTAGAAGGACATATTTATGCCAATTGGTTTAAGAAAAGAAAAATAAATTTTCCTTTAGTTGCCCTAATTGTTTCTGGGGGTCATACAGAAATTGTTTTAATGAAAGAGCATGGAAAATACAAAAAAATAGGACAAACTTTAGACGACGCTGCTGGCGAATGCTTTGACAAAGCAGCGAAAATGCTTAACCTCGGCTATCCCGGTGGTCCGATAATTGAGAAATTAGCTCAAAGAGGAAACAATCATTGTTATAAATTCCCCCGACCGATGATTAAAAGCAAAGATTTTAATTTTAGTTTTTCTGGACTAAAAACATCGCTCCTTTATTTTCTAAAAAACAATTTTAAGAAAAAAAATAAACTTGAAAAAGAATTACCCAACATCTGCGCCAGTTTCCAACAAGCAATTATTGATGTCCTTGTTGAAAAAACTCTAAGGGCAGTTCAAAAATTCCAAGTTAAAACTCTTTTATTAGCCGGAGGCGTAGCAGCCAATCAAACATTAAGAAAAAATTTTCAAAATAAAATGGAAAAAAGAGAAATGAAATTAGAATTCATTTATCCAGATTTAAAATTTTGTACAGATAATGCGGCAATGATTGCTCTAGCCGGATACTTTCACATTTTAAAGAAAAAAATAACGCCTTTAGACAAAATAAAAGTTAATCCTCAATTAGAGATAGGTAATGAATAAAAAGAAAATAATCACCAAAAACCAAAAACAAACCCTCAATTTAGGGAAAAGTTTTGCTCAAAGATTGAAAGGAGGAGAAGTTGTTGCTTTATATGGTCAATTAGGAACAGGGAAAACAACTTTTATCAAAGGTATTGGCCAAGGATTAAAAGTAAGACAAACGATTACCAGTCCTTCTTTTATTTTAATGAAAATATACCCAATCAGAAAAAAAAGAATTAAATATCTCATCCATTTAGATGCTTATCGGATTAAAAAAGTTGAAGAACTATCTGATTTAAATGTTTTTGACTATTTCAATCAGCCAGATTCTGTTTGTCTTATTGAGTGGGCCGACCGTATAGAAAAAATTTTACCAAAAGAAAGGATTAATATATATTTTGACTATGGCAAAAAAGAAAATGAGAGAATAATCATTTTCCAATAGAAACTATTTATTTATCTGTTTAATTTTGCTAAGATAAAATACTTTAATAAACTATGAGTGAATTAAGTAAAACATATCAAGCAAAAGAAGTTGAAAAAGAAATTTACCAACTTTGGGAAAAGTCGGGGTGTTTTCATGCGAAAATAAATACAAAGAAAAAACCATTCACAGTAATGATACCCCCGCCTAATATAACTGGCTCTTTACATATGGGCCATGCTTTAAATAATACTATCCAAGATATTCTTGTTCGTTATCATCGGATGAAAGGAGATGTTACTCTCTGGCTGCCGGGAATTGATCACGCAGGCATAGCCACACAAAATGTAGTTGAGAAATTGCTTAGAAAAGAAGGAATAAGCAAAGAACAACTTGGACGAGATAAATTTGTTAAAAGAGTTTGGCAATGGAAAGAAAAATACGGAGAAATTATTTTAGAACAATTAAAGAAACTTGGCTGTTCTTGTGATTGGAAGCGTCAAAGGTTTACTTTAGATAAAAATTATTCTCAAGCAGTCAAAACTGCCTTCATCCACTATTATCAGAAAGGATACCTCTATCGGGGTCCACGAATAGTCAATTGGTGTCCCCGATGTCAAACGGCTATTTCTGATATTGAAGTGAAATATCAACCAGAAAAAACAAAACTCTATACTTTTAGATATGGAAAAAATTTCCCTTTGGCTATTTCTACTACCAGACCAGAGACAAAATTAGGAGACACGGCTGTTGCTGTTAATCCTAAAGATAAAAGATATAAAAAATATGTTGGCAAAAAATATTCAGTTAACTTTTTAGGAGTAAAATTAGAAATTAAAATTATTGCTGATGAAAAAGTTGACCCTCAATTTGGCACTGGCGCAGTTGGCGTTACCCCGGCTCATAGTCAAATTGACTTTGAACTTGCCCAGAAGCATCATCTTAAAATTATCAATGTTATTAATGAGCAAGCAAGAATGACTGAAAAAGCCGGCCCTTTTAAAAACCTAACCGTTCAAGAAGCAAGAAAAAAAATTATTGAAGAATTAAAAAAGAAAAATCTTTTAGAAAAAGTAGAAGATTATGAACATTCTCTTTCGCTTTGTGACCGTTGTGGAACGCCAATTGAACCACTAATCTCTGAACAATGGTTTGTTAAAATGAAAGATTTGGCTAAACCGGCAATAGAAGTAGTTAAAAAAGGTAAAATAAAATTTATTCCTTCAAGATATAAAAAAATCTATCTTGAATGGATGAAGAATATCAAGGACTGGTGTATTTCTCGTCAATTATGGTGGGGACATCAAATGCCTGTTTATTACTGCGAGAAATGTGATAGAAAACATCAAAAGCCAATAGTCCAGAAAGAAAAGCCAAAAAAATGTCCTTACTGCGGCTCAGACAAAATTGTCCAAGAAGAAGATGTTTTAGACACTTGGTTCTCTTCTGCTCTTTGGCCCTTTGCTACTTTAGGTTGGCCACAAAAAACTAAAGACCTTGCCTATTTTTATCCGACTAGTTTTTTGAGCACTGCTCCGGGCATTATCTATCTTTGGGTGGCACGAATGATTATTTCTGGCTTAGAGTTTATGAAAAAAATCCCTTTTCCTCTTGTCTATCTCCACGGAACAGTTCTGACTAAGGAAGGAAAAAGAATGAGCAAATCATTAGGCACAGGAGTTGACCCCTTAAAAATGATAGAGAAATACGGAGCAGACGCTACTCGCTTTGGCATTATTTACCAAGCGCCGCGTGATTCTCAGGCAATTCGTTTTTCTGAAGAAGCATTAATTTCTAGTCAAAAATTTATTAATAAAATTTGGAATATTGCTCGCTTTATCACTTTAAAAGAAAAAGAGGGTAGTAAAAAAAGGAAAAGAAAAACTTTGTCTGAAAGATGGATTTTGAGCAGATTAAATAGGTTAATTGAAGATGTTAACCAAGAAATAGAAAGTTTTCATTTCTCTCGGGCTGAACATTTGCTTTATGAATTTATCTGGCATAATTTTGCTGACTGGTATTTAGAAATCTCCAAAACAGAAAAAAATTATTCTCTGGTAAAATCTATTTATTTAGAACTGCTTAAACTTCTTCACCCGTTTATCCCTTTTGTTACTGAAGAAATTTATCAAAAAATAAAAGCAAAAGGCAGAAAGGATATTCTAATGACTTCTCCTTGGCCAAAAGTTAAGAAAAATTTAATTAATAAAAAAGTTGAAGATGAATTTGAACTACTTAAAGGATTCATCACTGAGATAAGAAAAACTGCTAAAGAAAAAAAGATAAAACTAAAAGAAGTAAAAACAATTGAATTAGAAATCAATAAAAAAAGTAAACTTTTTCTCTTAATCAAAAAGGAATCAACAATTATTGAGGGTTTACTCAAAATTAAATTAAAATTTTCTCCCAATATTCCTTCTCCTTTAACAAAAATAAATAATTTAAAAATAAATTTTATTAATTAAATATTATGATTGACTTTTCTGGTAGAATAAGAAGAGAAGAAGAAAAAATTTTGAATAGTATTAATAGAGAGAAGGGTCATTTAGCCTATTTACCCGGTCTTTCAGATGAAGAAATAGAAAAATTTAACCGAGAAATAATCAATAGTTGGGAAAGATACCGACCAAATTCAATCAATTTTCAAGATATCTATGGAGAAAGGGCAAGAAAAGATCGGGAATGGGTAATTAACTTTGAAAAAAGACCTTCCTTTAAAAAAGAGAAACCTGACGCTGCTTTAGCTTTGGAATATATTGTTATGAATGGAATCTATGATTGCAACTGGCTGGGAGAAAACGCTATTGTTACCCCAGCAAGTAGATATGATGACTATTTTAATCAAATTGATATAATTGTTTCTTTTAACACAGGTGAGAAAAGAAAAAAAATATATTATTTAGGAATTGATATCACCACGGCCAGCAGGAATGAAGAGATTCTAAAAGAAAAAATAGAAAATATTGAACAACAATTAAAAGCAAAAAAATTATCTGAGGTAAAATACTTCCAATCAATGGATACTGATGATAAAGAAAGAGGCAGGAGAGAAATGCCCCGAGTAATTATCTCTGCTAAACCAGAAAAAGTGGGGAAACTGGCTAAATTAGCCCTGGAAAATCGAGGTCGTGGCTTAGCCAATGATGAAATTAAGTACCAATTCATTTACCAAATAGAAAGACAACTTATGGCTGAGATTAATTATCTTTTAAGAAATAACGGACTTACTAATCAGTGGTTTGAGGATTATCAATCCCTTAAATTATCTATAAAAAATCATAAAGAAAAGATTAGAAAAGACAAACAGCTTTCAAAAATAATAGAAAGCCATTTTAATGTGCTTAAAATAATTGAAAGAAATACACGAAAAGAAAAAGATAAAATTGAAAAATTTGAAAAAAAGAAAGGGCCTCATAACGAGACCCTTGACCCAAACTTTTCTAACTTTTCTAAAATTTGTTTAAATGTTCTAATTTGAATCTGACTTAAATTTCTCTTCCATTTCTCCAGCGACGTCCTCAAAAAACGGCACTTTTTCTTCTGTCATCTTTTCTTTGGCTGCTTTAAATACTATTTTTTTATCTCGGCTCTTGCTCTTAATCTTTTGGCAAGCGAGCATTAAATTTTTCGCCTTTACTAATTCACATTTTATTTCTTTTCTTCCTTTTCTACCTTTCGGAATGATTACAAAGACAATTTCGTAGGTCTTGAGCGCCATTTTCCCTCCTTTTTGGTTTTCTCTTAAATTAGCACAAAATAAAATTTTGTCAAGGGTTTTATTCAGTAACTCGAAAGACCTCCTCAACTGTAGTAATACCATCTATTGCTTTTAATAATCCATCTTGAACCATTGATATCATCCCTTGTTTTTTAGCCACTTCTTCCATCTCGTATTCAGAAACATTTTTAGAAAGAATAACCTTCTCTACTTCTTTATTCATCGTCAAAACTTCATAAATTCCTATTCTTCCTTTATAACCTAAAAAGTCACATTTTTCGCATCCTTTTCCTTGATAAAATTTTAAATTATTTAAATCTAATTGATAACCAGAATTCTCCGGAATTTGAGAAAGAATTTTTTTAACTCGGTCCAATTTTTCTTTTTCTAATTTAATTTCCTCTTTACAATTAGGGCAAATTCTTCTGACTAATCTCTGCCCAATAACCGCATTTAAAGCCGGAGCAAGTAAAAATGGTTTAACTCCCATTGCTAAAAATCGAGGGATAGCTGCCGGCGCGCTGTTAGTATGAAGAGTGGAAATCACTAAATGACCGGTTAGAGCAGCATTGATTGCTGTCTCTGCTGTATCTAAATCTCTAATCTCACCAACCATAATTACATCTGGATCTTGTCTTAAAATAGACCTTAAACCTTTAGCAAAAGTAAATCCTTTTTCTGTATCTATTTGCGACTGATTAATTCCTTCTAAACGATATTCAACCGGGTCTTCTAAGGTGATAATTTTTACTTCTGGTTTATTCAATTTTTTTAAAATAGCGTATAAAGTTGTCGTTTTACCTGAACCAGTAGGACCAGTAGTAATAATCATTCCGTTTGGTCTTTGAATTTCTCTTTTTAATTGCTCAAACGCTCTCCCTCTTAAGCCAAGTTCTTCAAACTCTAAACCAGCAGTAGAAGGCATTAGTAATCTTAAAACAATACTTTCGCCATAGTTAGTTGGTAAACAAGAAACACGGACATCAATCTCTTCATTTTTTAAGTAAATAGTGAAACGACCATCTTGGGGCTTATCACTTACATTAATTAACAACCCAGACAAAAATTTTATTCGCGAAACTAATTTTTTCCATAAATCTTTACTAATATCAGCAACATCATGAAGAACACCGTCAATTCTAAATCTTACTTTAATATCTTTTTTTTCTGCTTCTATATGAATATCTGAAGCGCGAGATTTAATTGCTGTAGCAACAATTAAACTGACTAAATCTGTAATGGAAACATTGCGAATTTCTTTTGATAAATCTCTAAAGGTTTTAATTTTCTCCTTAAACTTTTCTATATCTTTTTCTGTTATCTTTACCCCTCTAACTGTTTCCCGAATTTTTGGGAGTCGTTCGTACATTTTTAGGGCACTTTCAAAACTATGTTCAGAAACTAAATAAAGAACGATATGAAGTCCTTGATTTTTTTTCAATTCTTCAATAAAATTATCTACTTTTTTATCTGGATAATTTACTACACCAATTCTTGCTTCTTTGCCTATTTTTAAAAAACAAATAATTTTTAGTTCTTCTGCTTTCTTCTTTGGGATAAGATTTAAGGCGTCATCAGAAATAGAAAAACCAAAAAGATTAATGTACTCAAGTCCTAAACTTTGGGCTTTTTCTTGAGTTAACTTTTCTTTTTCGGCTAATTGTATCTCTTTTAATTTTTCTTTTAGTTTTTCTTCTGGTTTCTCGGCTAATTGAGAAGGAGTAATTTTAGAAGTCATAAATGTAAAATTAATTTTTCCTTAATAAACCTTTAATTTCAGTTGAAAGTTCTTCTAATGATTGTTTATTTAAACCAGTAATTTTTTGCAACTGACGATGAGAAATTTTTAATAAATCTCGACAAAAAATTAAGTTATTTTTAGCCAACTTCTTTTTTACTTTCCGATTAATAGAACCTAAAATAGTTATCGGATAAAGCGATTTTTTTTCTAAAAGTTCTCTGATGCTTTCTTTATGGGGATATTTCCAAGAAATCAATTTAATTCCCCGACATTGAGCATATTCTTTGGCTTCTTTAGAAAAACGTGTATTGCACACTAATACTGCTTTATCAAAATCAAACTGATTTCGGCCTTTTTGAAAACCCTCTTTTAAATCAAGAAAACGGGCATAAGTATAAAGAACATCTTTTATACCACTATAAATGCCCGGCTGATTGTGGTATTTACATTCAATCATTAAACAATCTTCTTTTTCAGCAATCACATCTACTTCATGGCTAACACAAGCACCTTGGATAATCTCAGGTAGTTTTGCTTTATAACCATAGGCACGGAAAATTTCTTTAACTAATTTCTCAAAAGCAAAACCGGTTGGTCCTAAATCCATTATCGCTGACTTTAAACTATAACGGGTGGCTGTAACCGGCTCTTCCCTTTTTAAATAACGCAAAATCAATTTTAAAATCTTCCGAGTAGAGATATTATTGTAACTTGCTTTCTCTACTTTTTTAACTACTTCCTCAGCCAAATCTAATGAAGCACCGGCTCTTAAACAAGTTCTTCTTATCTTTTCCGGTTGAAATTTTTCTCTCTCTCCATTGGCTTTTCTAACCCACATATAATATTATTTCTTTAATATTATCTAATAAAAAGAAAATGAGCAAGAAAAGAGAGCGTCCTAAAACGCTCTCTCAAAAAATTACAATTTTTTTATTTGTTCCAACTTTTCTTCTAAGTAAACAATTTGACTACGGAAAGCCTTTCTTGCTTCTGGAAACTTGTTTTTAAGCAACTTATGCTTGAAAGTGTCTATTTCTCTTTTTATCATCCCTTCTATCTCTTCTTTTGCCTTTTCTCTTACTTTTTTATCTTTTATTTTTCTAACCACTTCTATAGCTTGCCAAAGTTCGTCTGCTTCAGCTAACAAAATAGAAAAACGACTTCCTAATTCTGGACTAATTTTTTTCAAAAAGGTAGATTCTTTGAAAGCAAGTAGTAAGGCTCCCTTGGAGAGATACTCTCTAATGCGCCTCTCTCTTTCTTCATCAGTTACTCTTAGCATTTAACCCTCCTTTTTAAGGTTCAATTTTACTTATTATAAATTCTTTCTTTGATTAAGTCAATATCTTCTTTTACTTTTCCTTCTTGTTCCACCATTCTTTTTATTTTACGAAAAGCATGAATAGCAGTTGTGTGATCTCGTCCGCCAAATTCTTCACCAATACTAGGATAAGAAGCATCAAGTTCAGTTCTTAAAAGATACATTGCTACTTGACGAGGCAAAGCAACTTTCTTCCGACGATTTTTAGAAAGAGTTAAATCATCCCTTTTAAGACCATAATAATTAGCCACTGCTTCAATAACCTGCTTTGGTGTTACTGATTTCTTTTCTGCTTTGGCTATCAAAGCAGAAAGGACATTTTTAGCTGTTTCTAAAGTGGGTTTCACATCATAAAATTCATGATAAGCAATAATTCTATTGAGAGCGCCTTCTAATTCGCGGACATTAGTTTGGATATTGGCAGCAATATATTGAACAATTTCATCATTTAATTCATAATCTCTTTCTTTTAATTTTGCTTTAAGAATGGCTATTCTTGTTTCCAATTTAGGAGGAGCAATATCAACAATCATTCCCATTTGAAAACGAGATTTTAATCTTTCTTCCAAAGCAGGGATTGCCTGAGGAGGCCGGTCAGAAGTAAGGACAATTTGTCTTTCCCTTTGATGAAGTTCATTGAATGTATGGAAAAATTCTTCTTGCGTCCTTTCTTTTCCGGAAATAAATTGAATATCATCAATTAGAAGAACATCAATATTGCGATAATTCGCTTTAAAGTTATTAATTTTCCCTGTCCTAATCGCTTCAACATACTCATTGGTAAAATTTTCAGCGCTCAAATAAAGAACACGTTTAGAAGGATATTTTTTTACCACCTCATTGCCAATTGCTTGGATAAGATGCGTTTTACCTAAACCAACTCCTCCATAAATAAAAAGAGGGTTATATTTTTTACCCAAATTTTTAACTACTCCCAAACAAGCCGCTTGAGCCAATTCATTTCCCTCGCCAACAACAAAATTTTTAAAAGTATAACGAGGATTTAAGCCAAATTTATTAACTTTTTCCTTAGAAACTGTTGGCGTCTTAAATTCTCTTTTTTCTTTTTTAGAAAAAATATCTTCTAACTTTATCTTTTCTTTTTTTAATTGTACCTTATAACAAACTTTCTTTATTTTATTATCTGTTGCTTCTTTTAAACTATTTAAAATTATTTTATGATATTTTTTTTCTAACCAGGCCTGAGTAAAAGCATTGGGAACGGCAATAACTACCTCCTCCCTTTTTTTATCCCAAGAAGAAATAAAAGTATTTTTAAACCAAGTAGTAAAACTTGCCTTGCTTAATTTTAGTTCTAAATCTGCTAAAACTGTCTGCCAAAGTTCTTCTTTAGTCATTTTATAAAATTAAAATCTATTATTAATGTTAAAATTTTTGAGATATTTGTAAAGAAAATAAAAGTTGATAAATTGTGGATTATTTGTGGATAAAATTAAATAATCAAAAACTTATCAACTTGCCAAAATTAAAAAATTCATTTAAGATTTATTATAATATAAATAATACAATAACTTATGGCTCTACCAACTCAGAAAAGAACAAAAAGTTCCAAAAAGAAAAGAGGGATTCATTTGAAATTAGAAAAAATAAATTATATCCTCTGCCCAAAATGTGGCCATCCTGTTCTTCCTCATCATGTTTGCTCTTTCTGTGGAACCTATGCAGGAAAAGAGATTTTAGAAATCAAGTTTGATAAAAAAATTAAAAAAGAGAAAAAATAACTTTAAATATTAATCCTTATGGCAAACCGACATCTTTCTCGAAGTATTGCTATGCAAACTCTTTACCAATGGGATTTCAATGGACAAAAAAATGAGGAAATCCCCAAAATTCTAAATTATCAATTAAAAGAGTTTGCACCTTCTTTAAAAAGCGATCAGTTTGCCAAAAGTCTTATCAAGGGTGTGCTTAAACACTTAAAAGAAATAGATTCTTATATAAAAAAATACGCCCCAGAATGGCCAATAGAACAAATTACTATTATTGACCGAAACATTTTAAGGTTAGGCATCTATGAATTAGTTTTCTCTCCAGAAATTCCTCCTAAAGTAGCCATTAATGAAGCAATTGAGTTAGCTAAAACTTTTGGCGGTCCTTCTTCAGGAAAATTCGTAAATGGAGTTTTGGGAGCAATTTATGAAAAAGAAGGAATAAAAGAAAAAGAAGAAAAATCAAAGAAAAATAAATAATATGAAAAATTTTTCTCTTTTAGAAAAGAAAATAAAAATAAAGTTTAAAAACAAGGATTTACTTAAACAAGCATTTGTCCATCGTTCTTACCTAAATGAGCACCCTGACTTTCCTCTTTCCCATAATGAAAGGTTAGAATTTTTAGGAGATGCTGTTTTAGAAATAGTTGTTACTGACTATCTTTACCGTCACTACCCCAATCCTGAAGGGGAATTAACTAATTGGCGTGCTAGTTTAGTTAAAGCACAAACTTTATCAAAAATTGCCTTAGAACTTGGTTTAAATAATTATCTTTACCTTAGTAAAGGAGAGGAAAAAGACCCTCAACCAAAAGCAAGAAAATATATATTAGCCAATTGTTTAGAAGCGCTTATTGGAGCAATTTACTTAGATAGGGGCTTAAAAACAGCAAAAAAATTTATTGAAAAATATATTTTAAAAGAATTACCTTATATTCTAGAACATAAACTTTATTTAGACCCAAAAACAAAATTTCAAGAAGCAGCTCAAGAACATTTATCAATTACCCCTAGTTATAAAGTTTTAAAAGAGTGGGGACCGGCTCATGCCCGTCGGTTTAAAGTAGGGGTCTTTTTAAATAAAGAAATGGTTGCCTCTGGAGAAGGAACGAGTAAACAAGAAGCAGAAATGGAAGCGACTAAAAAAGCCCTAAAAAAGAAAGGATGGTAATTTGAAAATATGTATCTGGAAAAAATAGAACTATTTGGCTTTAAATCGTTTGCTCAAAAAACTATTTTAAAATTTACTCCGGAAATTACCTGCATTGTTGGACCTAATGGTTCAGGAAAATCAAATATTGTTGATTCCATTCGCTGGGTTACCGGAGAACAAAGCTTGAAAATACTCCGAGGGAAAAAATCAGAAGATATCATCTTCTCTGGTTCCAATAAAAAACCTCGGTCAAACTTAGCTGAGGTTTCTTTATATTTAAATAATGAAGGAAACAAAAAATTAAATGATTATCCTAGCACTATAGTTTTATCTCGCCGTCTATTTAGAAATGGAGAAAATGAATATCTGCTTAATAAACAAAAAGTACGACTCCAAGACATTGTTCTTCTTTTAGCACAAATTAATTTGGGACAAAAAAGTTATGGTATTGTCAGTCAAGGAATGACTGATTATATTCTTTTTTGTTCTCCTAAAGAAAGGAAAAATTTTTTTGATGAGGCAGTAGGTGTAAAACATTACCAAATCAAAAAAGAAAAAGCACTTAATCAATTAAAAAGGGCTTTGGTAAATCTTAAGCAAGGAGAATTGATGTTGGCAGAAATAAAGCCAAGATTACGCTCTCTTACCCGCCAAGTAAATCGTCTTAAAAGAAGAGAAGAAATTGAAAAAAATCTAAAAGAATTAGAAAAAAAATATTATGGTTTTTTCTGGAGAAAAGTTGAAAAAGAATATAATAAAGAAAAGGAGAGAGAAAAAGAAATCAATCAAAAATATCAAAATCAACTTGAAAAGGTAAACAAACTAAAAAAACAATTAAATCAGATAATGTCAGAAGAGGAAAAGGGAGGAGAGTTATCGAATCTTCAAAACGAATACGAAAAAGTTTTGAAAATAAAAAATGAACTCATATCTCAGCAGGCCTTATTAAGAGGAAAAATTCTTATAGAAAAGGAAAAGTTATCACAGAGAGAAAAAGAGAAAGAAATAAATTTTAATCAAGATGACTTGAAACGACTCATTAATTTTCTAAAAGAGATTGATTTAGACCAAGAAAAAATAATCGAAATCATAGAAAAAACTAACTCAATAAAGGAGTTAAAAGCGATTAAAAATAAAATAGAAAATATCCAAGAAAAAATTCGTAATTTTCTTAGTAAAATCCAAAAAAATGAATATTCACCAACTTTTGACGATAAAATTTTAAAAAAATTAGAAAAAGAAAATCAAACTATTATTCAAAAATTAGAAAACATTGAAAAAGAAGTTCAAAAAATCAAAGAAAAAATCAATCAATATACTCAAAGAGAGGCAACAAAGAGGAAACATATATTTGAACTTCAAAAAAATTATCAAAAAGCACAAAATCTACTCGACATCCTTAATAATGAACTTAATGAAATAAAGATTAATATCAGCAGAATAGAAACAAAAAAAGAGGACCTTAAAAATGAAATTACGAAAAGAATAGGAGATATTAATTTAATAAAAGAAACTTCTGAAGAAGAAATCATTCCAGAAGAATTAGAGGAAAAAATAAATAAACTTCGCTATCAAATAGAAATAATTGGCGGGATAGATCCAGAAACAGTAAAGGAATATGAAGAAACTAAAAGCCGTTTTGATTTTCTCTCTAACCAAATTGATGATTTAAAAAAAACAATAACCTCACTTAATAAATTAATAAAAGAATTGGACGAAAAAATTAAAAACCAATTTAACCAAGCCCTAAAAGAGATTAATCAGCAGTTTGATAAATATTTTAAACTTATTTTTGGAGGAGGGAAGGCACAATTAATTTTACGCGAAGAAACTATTGCTCAAAAAGAAAACGATACTAATCTAGATGAAAAAGAAACAAATTTAGAAAAAGAGGAAACAAAACCATCTTCTTTAGAAATAGCAAAAGACAAAGAAACATTCTCAGGTTTAGAGGTTTCTGCTTCTTTACCTAGAAAAAAAATAAAAAGCATTCATGCCTTTTCTGGAGGAGAAAAAGCCCTTACTTCCTTGGCTCTTATCTGTTCTATTATTGCTTATAACCCCCCTCCTTTTGTTATTTTAGACGAAGCTGATGCTGCTCTTGATGAGGCAAATTCTCAAAAATTTGTCTCTATTTTAGAACAACTTTCTCAAAAAACTCAATTTATTATTATTACTCATAATAGAGTAACTATGGAAAAGGCAAAAATTCTATATGGAGTCACTATGGACGAAGAGGGAACTTCAAAAATTCTCAGTTTAAATTTAGTTGAGGCAGAAAAAGTAGCCAAAAAATAATTATTTCTTAAAAAATTAAAAATCTCTTAAAAAGAGATTTTTAATTTTGGTTAAAAATTATTTTTCTCCACGATAAAATTTTGCTGCTTTTTCAGGAGAAATAGGATTAATAATTATTCCTGAACCAATCTCTACTCCTGCCCAAACCGATCCACGAGGAATAATTTTCATATAAAGATGCTGGTCCTCATCATTTATAACTTGGTGAAAATAATAATTATAAGGCAAACCCAACTTTCTAACTTTTTTCAAAATTATTTTCAAAATTTTAGCAAAGGATTTAATCTCCTCTTTATTTAAATTAGAAATATTATCAACATGCCTTATAGGCATAATCCAGACCTCATAATTATGCATTGAAGCATAAGGACAAAAAGCAATTATATGTTTATCTTTATAAATTAGCCTACTACTTCTACTTTCTTTCTTAATAATATCACAATAAACACAACTTCCGTGTCTTAACATATATTCATGACACTTTTGAGATTTATCAAAAACATGAGGAGGAATAAAGTCAGTAGCAAAAATTTGTGAATGAGAATGAGAAATAGAGGCACCAGCCGCTGCTCCACTATTCTTAAAAATCAAAATATAAGCAATTCTCTTATTCTTAGAAATCTCATAGGTCCTTTGAGCATAAACCTCTAACAATTTCCTAATATGCCTTTCGGGTAAATCCTCCAATTCTCTAAAATGGTTAGGTGTTTCAATCACTATCTCCTGAAGACCATATGCCTTTGGATTGTTTAAACTAACTGCTGGATAAATATTTTTAATAACTTTAATTAGCCAGTTCTTTTCTGAGCCAACAGTAAGAATAGCCTTAACTTTATTCACTTTTTCCGGACAAAAAGCGCAAGGCGTCTTCTCTCCCCAACCTATTTGATGAGGTCTCCGCGCTCTTTTAGGCGCAATAATAACATACTTATCTTGAATATAGTCCTTTCTCAATTCTGACATCATAAAGTTATTTATTAATTATTAAAAAGTTTTTGATAAAGTTCTAAATATTTTTGAGCAGATTTAGACCAAGAAAAATCAGCTTTCATCGCTCTAATTTGCATCTTTTTCCATTTTTCTTTCTCTTGATAGAAAATTCTTACTGCTTTTTTAAACGACTTTAGAAAATCCTGAGGGTCATAATTTTCAAAAGTAAAACCTGTCTCTCCTTCAATGACTGTATCCTTTAACCCGCCAGTACTTCTAACCAGAGGTAAAGTCCCATAACGAAAAGCGATTAATTGACAAAGCCCGCAAGGTTCAAAACGAGAAGGCATTAACAAAAGATCACTACCAGCATAAATTTTACGCGCTAATTTAGGGTCAAATTTAATTTGGGCAGATACAGAAAAAGGATATTTATCAGCCATTTCTCGAACTAATTTCTCATATTTTTGACTACCCTTTCCTAATATCACCAACTGAACTTTCTCCCTCATTATCTCATCAATTGCTGAGTAAATCAAGTCAACTCCTTTTTGAAAAGTTAAACGACCAATAAAACTAAGTAAAAGCATTTCCTTATCTAATGGAAGGCCAACTGTTTCTTGAAGGTCAATTTTGTTTTCTTTTTTTCTTTCTAAATTTTGCCAAGAATATCTTATTTTTATTTCCTTATCTGTCTGAGGGTTAAAATATTCTTTATCTATCCCATTAAGGATACCGTATAAATCATTTTTTCTCTTTCTTAGAACATTTTCTAAATTTTTGCCGAATTCTTTAGTTAAAATTTCTTGAGCATAGGTTGGGCTAACTGTATTAATTAAATCAGCATTTAAAATACCTTGTTGAAGTAAGTTTATATCTTTACCATAAGGGCCAATTGGCTGTTCTTTTAGAGTTGGCCAATCATTTTCTTTTAATCCTAAAAAAGATAAAATTTCTTTTGCTCCCCATATTCCTTGATTGGCTAAGTTGTGAATGGTAAGCAATGTTTTTATCTTTTCTTTTCTGATTTTTATTAATAAAGGAATGACTGCTGTATGCCAATCATGACAATGAAGAATATCTGGTTGCCAATCAATATAAGAAAAAATTTCCAAAACAGCTTGAGAAAAGAAAAGAAATCTCTGTATCTCTCCCAAAGTATCGCAAAAGGCAGATTTGCTAAAATAAATCCCTCCTTGAGAAAGAAATTTTTTATTTTCCAAAAGATAAACAATAACTTTAGAAGAGGAAATTTCTCCTTGATAAAGATTGATTTTTTCTCCTGTTGGACTCAACTTTATTGGTATTCCTTTAAATAGCAATTTCGTCTTAAAGCCAGAATCTTTTATTGGTTGATAATAGGGGATAGCAATGCGGATATCTTGACCCAATTTCTTTAATTCTTTAGGTAAAGAGCCAACTACATCGCCTAAACCGCCGACTTTGGCTAAAGGTGTAAGTTCTGAAGCAACAAAAAGTATTTTCATTATTATTTATTTAATTCTTAAAAATTTGTTTAATTCTTTAATACTAAAAGGAGGAAATTTTAAATAATCCCAAGGACTTCTAATAAAAAACCATTTATTAGGAAGTTCCCCGTGAAAATCAGAACCAATAGTAGGGAAAAGATTAAATTTATGGGCTACTTTTTGCCAATAAATAATATCTGACCAACGATGATGAGAGGAAAGTACCTCTAAACCATCTAATCCTTTTCTCTTTAATTCTTTGATAACTCCTAAATCTTTCCAAGAAAGTTGTTGACTAGGATGGGCTAAAACTGCCTTTCCTCCTGCCTGATGAATGATTTTAATTGCCTTTCCTATCCCCACTTCGGCTTCTGGACAAATTAACCGACCTTTAATAAAAAAATACCGACCAATAACCTCAGTTAAAAGGATTGGT
>Ga0164318_10001384_pt1 | contig 21484 bp, 28 predicted proteins | sample GuaBasSedimGuay9_FD_113734 | JGI IMG/M metagenome (GOLD analysis project Ga0164318, IMG submission 113734) | Subseafloor sediment microbial communities from Guaymas Basin, Gulf of California, Mexico - Guay9, Core 4571-4, 0-3 cm | ecosystem: Environmental > Aquatic > Marine > Hydrothermal vents... | reverse complement strand
TCATATATTCTATAAAATCAAAATCACAATTTCTTGCTTCAGAATTTACAATATCCTGAGCAATGCTTATCAATTCATATAAGCTGCTTTTGAATTCTATTTTCAGAGAATCAAAATTTTTAACAAAATCTGCTTTTTTAATAACAAGAGTTTTATTTAAATTCACACTGATTTTATTTGGATTTATCTCTACACTCATCTTTCTTGAATTTATCTCCACACTATATGCTTTTTTTTGCAAACTTTCTTTAAGATTTTCAAAGCATTCATTGATTTTATTTGATAAATTTTCTTCTAGTTCTTTTGAAATCTCTTTTAATAATAAAGGATGCTGATTAACACACTTGCCATCAATGCTATAACAAAGATAACTTATATTTCCTAGAGCTTTATTTTCTTGTTTTAAAAAACCTCCTTGTTCTTCTAATTTATTTAAAGTATTTTGAAAAGAATCTTGAATACATGATTTTATAAATAATTCTGGCTCTGTTTCTGCTGAGATTGTTGTTTCTGGATTCATAGCATTTCTTAAAACAAAAATAATTCCAATTAAAAATACAAAAAGAATTGCTATTATTATAAAAATTGTAATTTGTGCTTTATTTTTTATTCTCATTTTTTTCTTTAAAAAATTTAATTGCCTCTTCTATTAAATGAGATTTGTTTCTATATTTGCTTTTTTTTAAAATCTTTTTAATTATTTCAATAGTTTTTTCATCTACTGTTGCTGAAATCCTTTTTTTCATTGCATCTGCGGCAAGGATACCCAGACTCTTAAGTTTGGTGAGGAATCGCCATGTTCCATTAAATTTAATTTTATTAAATCACAATTCTCTGAATAGCATTGAGCAACTCCTTGCTGGTTTTTTGTTATTAACATTTTTTTATATTAATGCCTAGCGCTTTAGCGCGGGGTTTTTCATTGTATTACTTTATATTACTTTCCATTACTCATTAATTTAAATTATTCCTTTTAAATCTTTTCTTAAAAATTAAATCATTAACAAATCAAAAGAATTTCTTAGTCTTCAGTTTCAACTCTTGGAGCAAGAATAAAATTCAACTCTCTCATCCCATCTTTAAACTCTAATCTAAGAGGATGGTCAGCAGAGAATTTTAAAATTGTTTTGTCAGTTAATTTTGCTGCTTTAAGAAATTTTTGAAGATATTCCAGACTATATCTTGATTTGCAATCTTCTGCAAGAATTTTTGCTTCATCTCCTGAAAACTCTGATTTTGCAGAATTTATTCCTTTAGCTTCAATTATAAATTTTCCATCTTTAACAATAAAAGAACAGGCATCAGCAACAACAGAGCAATCTTCAATTGAAGCAATAAAATCAATTGAGTCTAATTCAACTTTTGCAACATATTCTAATTGAGGAATTTTTTTATCCTCGCTTTCAATTTCTAAAAGATTCAAACTAAAATTTCTTTTAATTCTGTCTTGAATCTGAATATTTAATAATTCTTCTTTGTCTTTTTTTTCAAAAATCAAAGAGCTTCCAGAACTTGTTCTCTTTAAAATTTTTTTCAAGCTATCTAAATTTATTCCTAACACTTCATCTTTAACTTCAAACTGAGAAAAAGCATTTTTTGGAAGTTTAAATTCAACCATTGCAACATTTGCAGGATCTATTGCAGTAATATTCATTCCTGACTCATTTATTTTTATTTTTACTTCAATAACTAATTCAGAAATTATCTCAATTGCCTTTGACAATATCTGCGGAGTGTCTAATTTTATTAACATATTTTTTCAAGTCCAAGCTGTCTTTTAAGCATTATTATTATCGAGTATAGGGTATTTTTTAAACTTTCTATTCTTATTTTTAAAATGCAAGAATCTAAGAGTTTTAAAGAACAGAGAATAAGAAAAATAACTAATTTATATTACTCAAATAAAGAAATTCAAAAAGCAATGTTTGAATTTTCAAAAAATAGAGAAATCTCTCCTAGATATTTTGAAGGTTTTGGAAAACGCCCAGATAGTTTTCAGTATATTGGCGATATTTTTGAATTAGTAAAAAAAGGAGCAACTTCTTTTCACTGTTCAGAAGAATTATGGAAAGAGCCTTTAAAGATTCAAACTGGAATGACAGAAAAACAGTTAAATGAATTGAGACTTGGATGGGATTTGCTTCTTGATATAGACAGCAAATATATTGATTATAGTAAGATAATGGCAAAGATAATAATCCAATTTCTTAATTTCAGCGGTGTCAAAAATGTGGGAATTAAATTTTCTGGAAGCAAAGGGTTTCATATATTAGTCCCTTGGAAAGCTTTTCCAAAAGAGATTAATGGAATAAAAACTTCAGACATGTTCCCAGAATATCCAAGAATAATCACAAAATATATTATAGAAAAAACAAAAAATCAGCTTATTGAAAAAATAAGCAGTCTGACTCGTCCGAGTAAATATGTTAAGGATTACAAAGCTCCAAAAGAAGTTATGCCAGATTTAATATTAGTTTCTCCAAGACATTTATTTAGAATGCCTTACTCTCTTCATGAAAAAACAGCTCTTTCAAGCATTGTTTTAAGTTTAGATGAATTAGATAATTTTGATTTAAAAAACGCTGATCCTTTAAAAGTAAAAATAAAAAATTTCATGCCTGATTCAGAAGAAAATGAAGCATCTGAGTTATTAATGCAGGCATTAGATTGGTGGAGAGATAATAAAAAAGAAAATACACAAAAAGCAACAGGAAAATATGCTAATTTTAAACCAATTCAATTAAATAATCTTTCTGAAAATCAATTTCCTCCTTGTGTTAAAAATATTTTAAAAGGAATTTCAGATGGAAAAAAAAGAGCTTTATTTGTTTTAATTAATTTATTTCGTTCAATTGGAATGGACAAGCAAGAGCTTGAAAAAAAAATTTATGCATGGAATAAAAAAAATGAAACACCTTTAAAGCAAGGCTATATCAAAACTCAGCTTTCTTGGAGTTATAGAAAAAAACCTATTATGCCTCCAAATTGCAAAGAATTTTATCAAGGAATTGGAGTATGCATGCCTGATAATTTTTGCAATTTAATTAAAAATCCTGTGAATTATATTGTGAGAAAGAATTTTTCTGAAAATAAAAAAACAAAAAAAGACAACAAATTTAAAAAGAAGAATTGATTGTGTATATTATGAAAAAAAAGGTGCTATTTGGAATTTTTATAATTTCTCTTTTGATTATTAGCATGTCTTTTGTTTTATCTCTTGAAGATAATTCTACAAAGATTGATAAAGCTTATGATTGTCTTAAAACAAAAATAGGAGATTGTAGTTCTTTAGGTTTAGAAGATGCAACTTTTGCCTTGCTTGCATCTGGAGAATGCAGTTCAAAAGTCCTTGAATACCAATCTACTGCTGGATGCTGGCCAAAAACAGGATGCACTTTAAAACAAACTGCTCAAGCAATCTTAGCTCTATCGTCTATTTCAGCTGATACAACTAAAGCAGAAACTTGGCTTCTTTCTCAAAATGCTTCTCCAAGCAATGTAATCTGGTATCTTCAAGTCGATAGTAATTCAGCAACACATTGCACTCTAAATTATGATAATGAAGAACATTCTTTTAATATTGATGATGACAAAACTTTAAGTCATTTAAGTACAAATATGCGCTCTTGCTTTAGTCTTTCAAGTGGAGATTGGTGGCTTCAAATCAAGCCAGTTTGTTATGGAAAAGAATTTGTAATCTCTTGTGAAGATGAATTTAAAACAAATTTATTATTTAAGCAAAAAGATTCATCAGTAATTCATGTTTCAGGGGACACTTCTCGTGCGTCTTCTTATGGTCAAACAACTGAGAAAGTTGATTCATCTTGTTTTATTCAAGGAGCTAAATGTAATTATGAAGGAAGTTTATGGGCTGCACTTACACTTAATAAAAAATCTTATGAAATTAAATCATATCTTCCTTATCTCACAACAAATGCCGAAGCAAATTCAAAATATTTTCCTGATTCTTTTTTATATGCTTTGACAGGAGAGGACGAATATTATAATAATATTTTACAAGATCAAAAAAAGAATCAATATTGGAGTAAGCAAGGAAATAAATTTTTTGACACAGCTTTAGCTTTATATTCTATATCTACAGAACCTCAGGAAAAAATAAATTCAAAGAATTGGCTTTTGCAGGTTCAGGATTCTCAAGGATGCTGGGGAACAATTAAAGATACAGGATTTATTTTAGCTTCAATTTGGCCAAGAAATTCAAATGTAAAAAAGATTTCAATTCCTTTAAAAACTTGCTCAGAACTAGGAGGCAAGATTTGCAATTCAAGTGAGACTTGTAGTGGAACAGTAGTTGAAGCTTTAGAGCTTGAATCTGGTGAAACTTGCTGCACATTAGGTGATTGTGAAATTCCTTCAACACCTCAAGTCTCTTTATCAGAATGTGAACAACACAATGGAACTTGCGAATATAGTGAATGCTATCCTGATGAAGAAGAGGTTTCATATGTCTGTGATGATTTTGAAGATGTTTGCTGTGTAGCAAAAAAATCAAGTTCATCTTGGATTTGGATTTTATTATTCTTAATTGCTTTAACAATCTTAGGAATAATATTTAGAAATAAACTGCGTCCTTATTGGTTTAAGCTTCTCTCTAAATTTAAAAAAAGAAGAGGCCCATCTCCAAGAGGTCCAGGATTTCCTCCTGCAAGACCTGCAATCCCTTTTAGGAAAAATATCCAAAGAAAAATTTTGCCTCCAACACAGCCAAGAACCCCTCTTTCTAAAAAACCTGTTTCTCATAAAGAATTAGGTGATGTTCTTAAAAAATTAAAAGAAATGAGCAAATGATTGTAAATAAAAAAACTTTATTAAGTCTTTTTTTCTTTATTTGATATGAAAGAAAAATTAATAATTATAATCTTTTTTATTTTTTTAATAATTCCTTTTGTTTCTCCAGCAAGCATTCAGATGAAACAAAATTTTAAGCAAGAAGAAACTCTCATGGCAAATGTTTCTGGAATTTTTATAAACCCTCCTTCTAGAGAAAATATTCTTTTTTACAAAGGGCATACAAGAATTGCAATAGATGCTTATCTTGGAAAAATAAATGAAACTTATTATATTTATGCACCTCTTTCAGGAAAATCCCCTGGAAATTATTCAATTAAGATAACAGGCATATCCTACAAAAAAGCTTCTAAAACAATCTCTAATGATTTAATTAAAAATTTTACAATACAAAATATTTCTGCGCCTTTTTCAATTAATCCCGGATTTATAATAACTAAAGATGACTTTGATATTATAATTAATAATTTTCAAGACAATGAAATTGAATTAAAAATGAAAATAAAAACTTTTTCAGGCGATAAAGAAGGCATTTCTAACTATGAAGATAACAAAGAATATAAAATAAATCTTAAACCTGGAGAAAATAAAATAAATTTTAAATTAGGAGCATTAAATTCTCAATCAGAAAAATTAATTTCTCTTGATTCAGAAGGATTAAAATATTTAATCCGCGCTTCTCTTTTAATAAATCCTGAGCAAAGAAAAATTTTTTCTTTTCAAATTTCCCCTTCTTCTTATAGTGTAACTCTCCCAAATAGTTCATGCATAAAAAAATTAATTTACATTTATAACAAAGGGACAGGAGCTTTAACAAATGTTAGATTAAATCTTTCTGATTCTTTAAAACCTTATGTAACAATCTCAACTGATAGATTTGCGAGAATTCTTCCAAATTCAAATGGACATCTTAATTTAAGCATCACATCAGGCAGTGAAAAAATTCTTTCTGGAAGCCTTACTGTAACAACAGACGAGAAATTATTAAAATCAATTCCAATTCATATAGAAGTTAAAGCAGGTGCTCCTCAGCCAAACATTTCAGAATTAACAACAGATAAAACTTGTGGTGACCCTGATATTCATGGAATCATTTGCAATGAAAGTGAAATTTGTGAAGGGGATTTAATACAAGCAAGAGATGCAGAATGTTGCATTGGAAAATGCAAAAAAGCACCTTCAAAGCCAAATTGGAAACTCATAGGCTGGGGGTTAATTTTTGTTTTAATTCTTGGAGGAGTTTGGTTTTATTTTAAAAAATATAAAAAAGTAAAGCATCCAATTAATTTATTAAAAATAGCTAAAAGAAAAGATTAATCCTTTTTCTTTTCTTCTAATTTCTCTGTTTTCTTTTCTTTTTCTAACATGCTTTTCATTTTTGTTTCAAGTATTTTTTTCTCTGCTTGAATTACTCTTGCAACTTCATCATATCCATGAAGTCTTCGTGTAAGTTCATTCATTACCTCGCTTATTTCATTATTTTTTAAAATTATATTTTCTGGAGAGAGAATATCAATATGTGCAGGCATATATTTAAACATCAGCATAGCAAGATATAAAATTCCATCAACTTCTACTTCTATTTCAGCAAAGCTTGTAAAAAAATCTTTTCTCTCTTTTAAAGGCACTGCTTCATGTATTCTTTTTGAAATTATTTTTACTCCTTTCTCCTGGCTCATTTTTTCTATAATATTCTCTAAAGTTTTTTTTAAATGCTCTGGAGGCCTTCCTAAAATTTCAAGCATTAAAATCGCTGTTATTTTCTCTTTATCTAAATTCATTTTTATTCCTTGTTTTTATAATAAGTAAGATAATTATTAGAATTGAAAAAATAATCAATCCATACAATGTATAATTACCTACCCAAGAATTATTTTTATAAGTATTTATATCTTTTGAATTTAGATTTATCTTGTTTAAAGTTATATCTTTCTTTTTAATGACTTCTTTAGTATTAATTGTGTTGATTTTTTTTGCCTCATCAAATTCTGATTTATTCTCCTTGTCAGACTCATTAGTTTTATTATCTGTATTAGCGGAATTCTCTACACATGCTAATCCTTGGTCTTTTATTTTTTGCAAGGTAAACTCTCCAATTCCTGAAACATTAATTAATTCATCTAAAGAATTAAAAGGCCTGGAGTTAATTATCTTTGGAGCAGTCTTTGGGCCTACCCCATATATTTTATCTAACTCTTCAGCAGATGCTGTATTTATATTAATCTGATTGCTTGCACAGTTTGCAAAAACAGAATTTACAAAACTCAAGAATATTAATATTAAGAATAATTTTTTAAGTTTTATATTTCTCTTTAAAGTCTTCATATTTAATCTCAATTTTTCTTCCATTTTTTTTTGCCTTTGCAATTAAAATTTTTGAGAATAATCTTTTTTTTAAATAAAACTTGCATTTTTCTTTTTCTTTTTTATCAAGATATCCTCTAACTTTTACCTCTACACCGATTATCTCTTTTTTCTTTTTATTATTATTTTTTATAGCAATAAAATCTGGAAATCCTGTTCCAATTCCGAGAATTTTTAAAAAAGGATTAAATTTTCTTTTTGCAGGAATTATTTTTCCTTCTTCTAAATCAACATTATTAGTCCATTTATCTAAAATCCATCCTTTGCTCTCCATATCTTTTCTGACTTTTAGTTCAAATCTATTTCCTGCTGCACGATTGCGCTTTCCTTGAATTACATAACCTCTTTTTTTCATTTTTATAAGAAAACTCTATAATTTATAAATCTCTTGCCTGAAGAGTTCTTCTTGCATTTGCTTTAGCTCTTTTAATTGCTTCTTCAAGCAAATCTTCTACTTTTCTCTCTAATGCAGTTCCAACTTCTTCTGCAACACTTGTTATAGAATCTTTATCATCTAAATTTTTTTGAAGCTCTCTTACAACTTTTTTAATATTGCTTTTTACAATAAGTGTCATTTTTCTTCCTCCTTAGGTTTCATTAATGGAAAAATCACACACTCTCTTAAAGGCTTATTCATTAAATACCCAAAAAATCTTTCAGAAACTCCAAACCCGCAAACAGGGGGCATACCATATTTTAAAGCTTCAACAAATTCCTTATCATGTTCTTGAGCCTCTTCATCTCCAGCTTCTTTAAGTTTCATTTGCTCTTCAAATCTTTTCTCTTGATCAAAAGGGTCATTTAATTCAGAGTACCCATTTCCCATTTCTGTGCCAGCAATAATTACTTGAAATTGCTCAACTTTTCTTGCATCTTCTGGATTTCTTTTTGCTAAAGGAGAAACTTCTACTGGCTGATTAATTAAAAATCCTGGACCTGAAATTTTTTTCCTGCAATATTTCCATAAACTATCCACAAGCTTCCATTTATCTAAATTAGGAGCAAATTCAACTTTAAGTTTTTTTAAAGTATTTTCTATTTCTTTTTTTGAGCTTTTATAGATGTCCATTTTTGTGTATTTTTTTATTATGTCTTGATAATCATAAATTTCCCATTTTTTTCCTAAATCAACTTTGTATCCATGGGTTTCAAATTTTAAAGTTCCTAAAACTTCTTTTGCAATTTTTTTATACATCTCTTCAACTAATTTCATTCCATCTTTATAATTTGCATAAGCCCAATAAAATTCCATTTGAGTATAATCTTGTAAGTGCTCCATATCCATTCCTTCATTTCTAAATTGTCTTCCAATCTCAAAAGTTTTTTCATAGCCTGCAACCATTAATTTCTTTTGCCAGAGTTCTCCCATAGAGATTCTCAAATAAACATTAATATCCAAAGCATTATGATGCGTAATAAAAGGAGTCGCACTTGCTCCTCCAGCTGAATTCTCAAGAACAGGAGTTTCAACTTCTAAAAATCCTTTTTCTAAAAGAAAATCCCGAATTGTCCTCCAAAATTTAGCCTTTTTAATAAAAAGCTCTTTAACTTCTGGATTCATAATAATCTCTAAATATCTTTTTCTTAATCTTTCTTCTTCATCTTGCAAGCCATGAAATTTTTCAGGAAGAGGCAAAATAGATTTTGTTAAAAGTTCTAGTTTTTTAACTAAAATTGAAATTTCTCCTGTTTTTGATTTTACAATCTCCCCTTCTATTCCAATAAAATCTCCAGCATCAATATATTTTTTGAAAAATTTTTTTATTTTTTCAGGAGTTTTTCCTTCTTGAAGAATCAATTGTATTTTTCCTGTCTGGTCTTGCAGAGATGCAAAAGCAATTTTCCCTAAATCTCTTTTTGTCATTAATCTGCCAGCTGTTTTAACTTTTGATTTAAGCTTAGAATTAATGCAATCTTGAATTGTTTGTTTTTTATCAAACTTATCTGGATAAGGATTAATTCCTATTTCCCTAAGCTCTTTAAGTTTTCTTAATCTCTCTTTTATTATCTGCTCTTCACGCCCCATATTTATTTATCTTTTTTTATATTTATAAAATCTATTCTTTTTTCTATATCCTCTTTTATTTAATTCTTCATTCACAAGTTCATCTGCAATTTTCTGAAATTTGTCCCATCTAGTTGAATGAAGATATTTTATTTTTTCAAATCTTTCTTGTAATTTTTGAACTTTTAAAAACAATTTTAATAATTCAGGATTTTTTACTTTATACTCCCCTAAAAGTTGCTTGACTACTAATTCTGAATCTAAAATGCAAGTAAGATTTTTTGTAATCTTTGAACCAATTTCTAAGGCTTTTATTAACCCTAAATATTCTGCCTGATTATTTGTAACTCTTTGACCAAGAAATTCTCTGTGTCTTATAATAATCTCTCCTTCTTTTCTTATAATCACTCCTATTGCTCCTGGTCCAGGATTTCCACGAGCACCGCCATCTGAATTTGCATATATCATTTTAATACCTCTTTAAGATTAAATATGAAGAATTTTAAATGTCTTAAAATCCTGAAATCTTTCAGGTTTTATTTCTACTTTTTTAATTTGAGAATGTTTTGGACCTTTTTTACAAATCTCAATCATCTTATTAACATTATCAGCATCACCTTCAATAAAAACTTCAACTCTCCCGTCTTCAAGATTTCTTGTGAATCCTTTAACATTGTGTCTCTCTGCATTTGTTTTTATAAATGTTCTAAAAAAAACTCCTTGCACAACTCCCGTGATATATAATCTTACTGATTTTTTCATATTCAAAGAAGTTAAAATTAGTTTATTAATTTTTATATTTGAGCATAGCAATCTTTTTAATTACTGAAATTATATTCTTTAATATGCTGTTGCAAAGACCAGAACCCGATTCTATTGATACTAGAGAACAAAGCTTTACAATGATTTCTTTAATTCAATACACTCTTACTACAGGATTAATTATGAGAACCCCCAAGGAATCTAAATTAATTGGTTATTGCATTAATCCTCCTAAAGAAGTTTTAGAAAAACTTTTTTCAGATTTTTATGTTACAAGATATCTCGGAATAGAGTTCTTTTCTCATTCAGACACTCGGCGAGATAACCCTATGTTAGGAATAGGAATCGATTCAATATCTCCTGTATGCGGCATTAAAGGAACAATAGAAGAAATTGCAGAATCTCCAGAACTTTTAGAAGTTAAAAGAAATTCTCCTGTTTCTGATGAAGAAATAAATAGAATTCTTTCTTATTTAAGAGGTGAGTCTTTTTCTGTTTTTTCTCCAAGAATTTTTATTCCTGGACCTAGTCAAAAAGGATATGATAAAAAGCAGGCAATAGAAATTCTCGAGAAAATAAAAGTAGTTGGTTTATAAATTATATATCTCTTCTATCTAATTCATTATTAACAACAGCTATTGTCTGAGAAGCAAAATACATTTTAGGCCCTATAGAGACAGGAGTTGCAATTTGTTTTAATCTTTTTAATTCTTTTTTTGGCAATCCTTTATGGTCTCCTACAATAAAAACAGGATTTTTAGAGATTTTTATTTTTCTTATGTCTTCTCCATTTTTTTCTAAAATATAAATCTCTTTTTTTTGATTTATTAATTCATTAATAACCTTCAGAAAACTTTTTTTCTCAATAAAACATCCAGGAAGAACTTCTTTTTTTTCTCCTTCTTTATATTTGTAAAGAATTTTTTTAATTAAATTTCCTATGTCTTTTTTACTTATCTCTAATTCATCTTTTACTTGAATTTCAATATGTTTTGGAGGGTCTGGCATTCCATAAAAAATAAAATGAAATTTCATATCTTTTCTAAATCCATGAGATAAAAAAACTCCTTGAATTAAACTATGAATTGCAATATCAATTCTGCCTGCTTTCATTAAATTTCCTTGTGATAAAGCCTTCCCACTTGTTGCTGCACTTGCTGAAAAATAAATAAATTCTCTCATTTTATAAAAGAAATAATTTAAGTAATTAAAAGTTGTGATTTATTTTTTTCTTTTTTTAGAAGTCTTTCTAGTTTTCTTTTTTTATCTCTTCCATAAATTTTCTTATTTTTAGGATGCCTTCTGGGAGATATTTGTCTGAATGAGGTTTATAAGCATCTCTAAAGCTATTAAAAATTTCTTTTATTTCTTTTGCAGCCTTTTCAAGATTTCCTGTTGGAATCAAATAATCAGCAGTGCATACTAAATAAATATCCACTGGACTTGCAGCAAGCATGCTTCCAGAACTTCCTGCTTTTGATTCAATACTTATCCTTCCAGAGCCGGTAAATAAATAAACTTCCTCTAAAGATGAATACTTTAAAGATTCTTCTAAATGAGAAGAGGAATCTAAAGGAAGTCCAATTTTAGTATAATCCCCATAAAAATCTCTTATACTAATAATTTTTCCTTTTTCTCTTATTTCTATTCCTTTTTTTTCTAAATTTAATAAAAAATCTTCAAATCCATCAAAAATTCCTACTCCTCTATAACTTGGGCCTGATTGAGTGCCTGCAAATATGCTTTCTTCTGAATAAATTTGAGTTGAATCTTTTCCCCTCCTTGAAAGAATTTTTTTTAAAAATTCTCTTTTTCCTTTTTCCATATCTTAAAAATACTCTTTTTCTTTAAAAGAATTATTATACTCTATCAACAGGTTGTAAAACAAATTCTGGTTTTGCAAAAACTTTTTGAGCATTAATTACTTTAAACATTCCAATAAACTTTTCATCCTCTGAAAAGCAAGAAATAATTTTTCCTGTTTCAAAATTTTTTTCTTTAATTAATTCATTATGAAAAATTGGTGTTCCATGAAGAATCTTTTCTACATATTCTTTTTTTATCCAAACAAGAGGATAAACTTTTGAAACAATTTCGCCAGGAATTATTATTTTTCTTAATTCTTCTTCATGTCCTTTTTTAAATTCTTCAACAGCTTTTTCAAAATCATATAAATTTACACAAGGATATTCATTATCATCTTCTTTAAAAATTCCAGCCCTGATTCTTCTTAATTCAAGCATATGCATTCCTATTTTCATTTCATCTCCTAAATCTGAAATTAATTTTCTAATATATGTTCCTCCTTGAACTTCTGCTTTAAATAAAACATCTTTGTCTTTTTTTTCAAGCAATTCAAATTTTTTAATTTCTCTTTCTCTTTTTTGTCTTTTAACTCTTGATTTTACAGGAGGGAGTTGAATTATTTTTCCAATGAATTTTTCATTAATAACTTTTTGAATTTCTTTTAAGGAAGCATCTTTGTGAATTCTCATGATTCCTACATACTCTTTATCTTCTCCAAGAAAAAAACCAGTTAATTTACATGCTCTATTTAATGCTATAGGCAGAACTCCTGTAACTTTTGGGTCTAAAGTTCCAAAATGACTTGTTTTTCTTAAGCCTAATGTTTTTCTTACAAAATCAGATATATCAAAGCTTGTAGGTCCAGAGGGTTTGTCAATATTTATAATCCCAAACTCTAAAAGTTCCTGAATGCTTTTTTTTTGTTTTATTTTTTTAATATCTAATTCCATTTTCAATTATAATTGAATCATATTTTAAACTTATTGTTAATGAATCTTTTAATATGCTTAAAAAATTACATATAAATTTAAATATTTAAATTTTATTTTAGAAATATGTCAGATTTTATTTCATTAAGAGAAATGCAAATTGAAGTAGATAATTGGGTAAACCAATTTACTCCTGCTTACTGGCCTCCTCTTTCTATTATGGCTCAATTAACAGAAGAAACTGGAGAACTTGCTCGCAATCTTAATAATCTGTATGGCGGAAGAGTAAAAAAAAATTCAGATAAAACAAAAGAAATCAGCGAGGAAATTTGTGATATAATGTTTGCATTAGTTTGCTTGGCAAATTCTCATAATATTAATTTAGACAAAGCATGGAAAAAAACTATCTCTGCAAGATGCAAAAGAGATATGAATAGGTTTGAAAGAAAATAATTATCTTGCTAAAGCTTTTCTTTGAACAACAGGAGATTTTTCTTGTTTTTTAGAAGTATGCTTTATTTTTCTTGCAGCTGCTTTTTCTATTTTTTTACCTGCTTCAACTACTGCTGCCTTTTTTTCTTCCTCTTCTTTAATATCTGATTCTTCTTTTTTTTCTTTTTCTTCAGCTTTTTTCTCAGATTCTTTTTTCTTTTTTGCAATCTCTTCTCCTATCTTTTCAATTTTTTCCTCTCTTGTTTTCTTTAACATAAGTTTTTTAGGCATTTCACTAAGCTCGACTCTTATATTTTCTCCTTCTTTTATAGCCTTTACTTTAATTTTATGAGGAGGATTTTTAATTCCTCTACTCCATAAAAATTCATTTAAATAAGAATCTAATTTTATTTTATTTAAATCTCTGTCTCTTACTTTCATATGCCTTGCTAAGAATTCTTTTATTGTTTTAACAGCTTTGTTTGTTTTTTTATATCTTGGAACAACTCTTATTTTTTCTCTAAGAGGGATAATATATTCTTTTTCAATTTTTTCAATTTTTGTCTCAGTTTTTTTTGCCATTTTTATTTATCCAAAATGAGATTTTCTTATTTTTCTTGGTTTAATATGAAGTTTAGTTCTTCTCCAGTTTCTTCTATGTTTTGTCATAACAGATGGATGAACTCTTTTTCCTATTCCAAATTTTTTTAAAACAGCCCAAACAGGTGCCCATTTTGTTTGCCTTGCTTTTTTTGCTAATTTTATTTTTTTCTTTTGATTTTTAATGCCCATGATGATTTTTTTATTTAATTCCCTCCATTAATTCTTTTCCTTTTTGAGTTAATTGTCTTCCAGGTTTTTTGCTCTTAACATTTTTAATGTCTTCAGCAATTTCTGTCAATCCAGATTTATCACATTGCTGGAGAATTGTTCTAATTATCTTTCCACTGGCTCTTTTAAATCTCTCAGGAGCATATCCTCTGTTTTTTTTACTTCCATATTTTGTTCTAAGTCTGTTTACTCCGACTATTCTTTTTTTGTAAATTTGTCTTAAAATACTTGCAGTTCTTTTATACCAAAAATCAGGGTCATCAATTGGCCTTTCTTTTGCTGCTCCAGATTTAACATATTTAGCCCATTCTGGCTCTTTAATTTCTGGGATTTGTTTAAGAGCTTCAGCTAATTTTAAATTATATTCTTGAGCATTAAGTTCATATACTGGATTCATTTTAAGCATTCCTCTCGGAATTAGAACGGCTTAGCCATTTAACTTATATGTTTATTAGAAAAAGTGTTTATAAAGTTATTGTTCTCTTGGTTTTCGCCACTTATTTGATTCAACCTTTCACTAGCGAATAATTTAGGAAACTCTAGGTTTCCGCCACTTTTTTAAATTAATTGTAAATCCAATTATTTTTGAAGTGTAATTTTTCCCAAGTTCTTTTAAAATCTCCTTTGAATACTCTTTTGCTATTTCTTTGCCTTTTTTTCCTTCTGGCCTAGAGCTTTTTAAAATATGAATTTTAATATTTTCATATTTTTTAAAATGATTTTTTAAAGTTTCAAGAAAATTTTTTGTGATTCCTTGTTTCCCTAATTGAACTTTCCCTATTTTTGCCATTGTATTTTTATTCCTCCTGTTGGAAGTGCATTAAGAACTTCATCAATTTTTTTATTTAATTTCTTTGAGATTTCAAGTGCTATTTTTTCTTTTTTTTCTTTTCCAGGAATTATTTTTGCAAAAACTTTTGTATTTTTCTTTAGGGTTTTTTCTGGAACAGCCCTTAGGATTCTTTTTTGATTTATAAGAAATAATTTTAATAGAACATTTTTTCTTTGAACCTTTTTAACTGCAAATGTTCCAGGCTTCATATTTTTTTCTTTTAAAATTTGATTGTTTGTAAAAATATCAACTTGAGTTTTGTAAAGTCCTGTTCTCCATGCTCTTGAAAAACAAGCAGTCCACACAGCAGTTTCTTCTAAATCACTTTCATTTACTTTTTTTAAAGGAGCATCAATAATTGCAAAAGGACTTCCAGGAATTTTAGTGTGCATGACAATTCTTTCTGAATTTTTTTTAATAATCTCCTTTACAATTTCCTCATTTTGAACTGCAGATTTTCCTCCATAAACTAATTTTTCTGATTTTGTAAAAAACCAACGATATTTTTTATAATCCATAAAAAAAATAAGAATTATTTCTTTAATAAATTATCTTTTAGAAATTTATTAAAAATTCTTAAGCATTGTCTTTGATTTGGCCATGTTAATTTCTTTAATGCTTCTTTATGTCCAACCCACTTATAACTTGAATGTTCTTTATCTTTGTTTTTTGATATGTCTGCTTTTCTCTTCTTTACTTCAACTGCATAAAGTTTAAATTCTTGTCCTAAAATCCCTGGCCTGTCTCTTAATTCTTTATTATACTTATATTTTCCAGAATAATGGAGGTTTATTGTTCTAAGGGGTTTTAATCCTGTCTCTTCTTTTATCTCTCTTTTTATTGCATCTAAGATTTTCTCTTTTTTTCTTATTCCTCCTTTTGGAAACTCCCATCCTTTCCAATGAAGCTTTCTTTTAAGAATAAGATAATAAATTTTATCTTTGACCTTAGAATATACCAGCATAAAAATCGACTTACGATAATTTTTCATTTTTTATTTTGAAGAGAATAGAGTTTGTAATACTCTCCTCTTTTTTTAATTAATTGAAAATGATTTCCTTTTTCTACTATTCTTCCATTCTTTAAGACAATAATCTCGTCAGCTTTTTTTATAGTTGAAAATCTATGTGCAATGATTATAGTCGTTCTATCCTTTATTAATCTCTCTATACTTTTTTTAACTTTTTCCTCTGATTCAGGATCTAACGCAGAAGTGGGTTCATCCAAGATTAAAATTTTAGGATTTTTTAAAAAAGCCATAGCAATTGCAATTCTTTGTCTTTGTCCCATTGAAAGTTTGATTCCATTTTCTCCAACAAATGTTTTATACCCTTTTTTTAATTTAATAATAAATTCATGTGCAGATGCAGCTTTACATGCCTCAATAACTTTTTTAAAGGAAGCCTTAGGTGAAGCATATCTTAGATTATTTAATAATGTATCATTGAATAAATTTAAATCTTGAGGAACAATTGCAATCTGCTCTCTTAACCACTTTAAATCTAATTTTGAGATATCAACACCATCCAAGAAAATTTTCCCTTTCTTAGGTTTATAATATCCAATTATTAGTTCTGAAAGAGTTGTTTTTCCAACTCCACTTTTTCCGACTAAAGCCACACTTTCTCCTGCATTTATTTTCAAATTAATGTCTTTTAAGATTTCTTTATTCTTTGAATAACTAAAAGAAATATCCTTGAATAAAATCTCTCCTTTTATTTCTTTTAATTTTTTATCTCCATGCTTCATCTTTTCTGGAATTAAATTTTTTAATCTAACAATTCTTTTTATTGCAACAGATGATCTTTTGTAATTTCTATAGATTTCTCCAATTCTCCTAAGAGGAAATAAAGCCATATTTATATAACCAAAAAACATCACAAATTCTCCAGGAGTAATTGAATTTTTTCTCAAAAAGAGAATAGCCAATCCTAAAACAACAACAAAGCTTGTGCTAAAAAAGACATCTCTGATGAAAGAAAAAGAAGTCCATTTTCTTTGATTTTTTTTAATCACTGGAAGAAGTTTTTTTGTAAAAGCTTTTAGAAAATTTTCTTTTTCTTTTTCCTCCATAGCAAAATTTTTTACTAAAAAAACATTGTATAGTTTATCATAAACTTCTCCATATCTTTTCTCAAATTCTTTGTTTTCTCTTTTTTGAATTTTTAAAAAAGAGCTTGTTTTATTTAAAGCAAAAACAGAATAGATTAAAAAGAATATCATCAAAATAATTGCAAGTTCAAATTTTATCCAAAACATCATCCCCATGGCAAAGATTAGCATTAAAAATTGAGGGAGAATTTCTGACGCTGTCTCAAAAAGAGATTGCAATTCCCATGAACCTCTTGAGATTTTATTCAATATCTCTCCTCTTTTTTCTTTTTTATGAAAAGAAATTGGGAGAGACAAAAAATGTCCATAAGCTTCTGATTCAGATTCCAATGCAATCTCAGAACCAAAAACCATCCCTAAGAAACTAACTTTATTTGACAAATAATCTGAAAGAATAGTTAAAATAAACCAAAGAGCAATTAATGTCAATAAAAAATTTAAAGCTGTATTTGGGATTATTGAGAGGTCAAAAAGTTTTCCATAAATAAAAGGTGTTAATGCTGAGAATACTGCTCCAATTACTGAAAGAAAAATAATTAAGCTTAATACTTTTTTATGTCTCTTAAAATACTCTAAGATAAACTCTTTCTCAGTTATTCTCCCCATTTTTTCAAAGCTTCTCTTAATTCCTCATGAGTTTTTGAATATTGCTTTAAAGAAAAATTCTTTAGTGTAGCATCAACTGCTTGCCTCATTGCTTTTGCTCCTGCTTGAGTTCCATGAGGATGTCCATGAATTCCCCCTCCTGCTTGTATAACAACATCTTTTCCCATAGCCTTTATTATTTTTGGAACAATTCCTGGATAAACTCCTCCTGATGCAACTCCTAAAACAGGTTTTACTTTATACCATCTTTGTTCTAAATATTTTTTTGTTTCTTTAGTAAATTGAGACTCTATATCTTGCTCTATATGCAGAATCTCGTCTTCTTTTCCTGACATTTTTCCAAAAACTGCTCCAATATGCAATGTATCAACTCCTACCATCCTTGCTAATTGTGCAATTATTTCCATTGACATTCCAAATCCTTTTTCATCTCTGTCCAGCATTGCATGTCCTGCTCTATGTGCATGAATTGGAAGTTTAGTGTAATCTCTTGCAGTTTGCAATGCTGCCCAGCCAAGAGTTAAAATATCAAGCATAATATAATCTCCTCCATTTTCTTCAACAAATTTGATTCTTTTTAGCATCTCTTTTGTTTCTGCTGTGCAATTTACTAAATATGCTTTTTTATTTCCAGTTTCTTTCTCAGCCTTTTCCTTCATTTTTATTGTTTTTAAAAATCTTTTTTTAAAGGGATTAAACTTTTGAGATGTTAGATTTTCATCATCTTTAACAATATCACACCCCCCAATCCAAGAATCATATGCAACTTTAGAATGCTCTCCAGGTTCTAATCCTACTTTTGGCTTTACAATTGTTCCTACAAAAGGTCTATTCCAAACTTTAAACTTTTTTCTTAACCCTTTAATTCCAAATCTTGGACCCTTAAAACTATAAAGCATTTTTTTTGGAATTTCAATATCCTGCCAAAATAATCCTCTAACTGGTTTCATTCCATAAATATTTCCTGCAACACTTGAAAGAATTTCAGGGAGATTTCCTAATTCAAATAAATGAAGAGGATAAGCTATTTTTGCAATTTTCTTTTTTTCATTTAAATAAAATACTTTCGGAGAAAGAAGTTTTCCAATTCTCGGTTTCATTGTTTTAACATCAGTCCATGTTCCAACACTGCTTTCACCTGCAACATTAGATGCCACCTCTTTTAGAGAAAGTCTTTTTTTTGGATTAATATAAAATTGAGTTATTAATTCATCTGATTTGGGTTTGTATTTTAAATCTATAAATTTTTCATATTTCTTCATTTTCACTTTAAATTTTTCTTATAACACTCCCTTTTGGAGTATCTTCTATTATATACCCTCTCTTTTTTATTTTATCTCTAAGTTCATCAGCCCTTTTAAAATCTCTTTTTTCTCTTGCATCTTCTCTTTCTTTAATAAGTTTTTGAACTTCCTCTGGAATCTTAATTTTTTGTTTTCTAAATAAGTTTAATCCAAAAACCTTGTCCATCTCTTTGATTGTATTAATTTTTCCTTTTGCATTTTTATCTCTTATAAGATTCCATAAAATCTGAAGAGCTTTGGAAGTATTTAAATCATTATTCATTGCGTCTTTAAATTTCTTTAAATATTCCTGATTAATCTTTTCATCATCATTTATTTTAGAGATAATATTTTTTAATCTCTCTAAAGCATTTTTAGAAGCTTGAAGATTTTTCCAAGTAAAATTTATTTTTTCCCTGTAATTTTTTGTTAAATAAAGATATCTTAAATCTAAAGGAGAAAATCTTTTTTTGATTATATCATTAAGTTTGTAAAAATTTCCTAAAGATTTTGACATTTTTCTTCCATTAACTAAAACCCATTCATTATGCATCCAATAATTTACAAATTTCTTATTATTTGCTGCCTCGCTTTGGGCAATTTCATTTTCATGATGAGGAAAAATCAAATCAATTCCTCCGGTATGAATATCAAATGGCTGTCCAAGATACTTTATAGACATTGCAGAACATTCTATATGCCATCCTGGCCTTCCTTTTCCAATTTCTGTATTCCAGAAAACATTTCCATCTTCTTTATCCCAAAATTTCCACAATGCAAAATCATTAATATTTTTTTTATCATATTCATCTTTTGAAACCCTTTCACTTGCTCCTGCTTTTAATTTTTTAATTTTTATTCCAGAAAGTTTGCCATAATCTTTAAATTTTTTTATTGAGAAGTAAATTCCATCTTCTGTTTTATAGGCATATCCTTTCTTTATTAATTTTTTTATCATTGATACCATCTCAGGAATATGTTCTGTTGCACAAGGCAGAACCTCAGGAATTTCAATATTTAATTTTTTTAAATCTTCTAGAAAAGCTTTTTTATATTTCTCTGTAAATTTTCTTAATTCAATTCCTTGCTTTTGGCTCTCTCTTATTGTTTTATCATCAACATCAGTTAAATTCATAACTTCTTTTATTTTAAATCCAGAAAATTCAAGATATCTCCTTAAAATATCAGCAAAAATATATGCTCTCAAGTTTCCTATATGAACATAATTATAAATTGTTGGCCCGCAGACATATATTCTGACTTTCTTGTCTTTTATAGGCTTGAACACTTCTCTTTTTCTTCCAAGAGTATTATAAAATTTTATCACCATATCTTCTTTAAGAAATACTAATTTAAAAAACTAGTTACTTTGGTTTTATAACAACATTAAAATCAACTGAAGAAGAATAAAGTTCGCCTTCTTTGTAGATTGTAATACCATAAGAAATTTGGCATGGTGGTGCTGTCCCTGGAATGTCAAATGTAACTAATTTTGGATCTTCCATTATATCTCCTGCAGGAATAGAAACACTTCCTGTTTTCCCTAAAGATATAAGATTATTTGCTTGAGATAAACTTAAAGAATTAGGACAACTTGTTTCTATTGCTGAGATATTATATGTAAAAGTGCCGGCTTGTTCTCCAAGATTCCTAATCGAAAATGCAAACCCTTGTCCTTTTTCTCCTTTTTTAAATTCATATCTTCTTGAACCTGGATAAAAAACTATTTTTTTTGTCTCATCTGATGAGAATAATTTGCTTACTTCACTCTTCACAGAAGCATCAATTTGGTCTATTGTACCTCTTGCACTAAAAAATATTTTATTAACAAAATATCCTCCAAGGATTAAAACCATCACAAGCAGAACTATAGTTACTAAAGTTCCCATTGTTAATTCCATTGCAGCTTTTTTGTTTTTCATTTTTTAGTAAACAGGAAATCCCCCGGCTTTATTCAAAGAATAAACAGCTACAATAATTAATCCTATAAGAATAATCACTCCAAAGACAATTCCTAAGATATTTAATTTTTTTGCAACTTTTGACTTATCTTTTTTATTTTGAACAAGTCCGACAATTCCTAAAACTATTGCTGGCAATGGCTGAAAAAAAGCTAACACTAAACTTAAAATTCCTAAGATATATGCAACACCTCTTTCTTCTGCCATATTTATTTAAGTAAAATCTTTTTTTTAAATCTTTTGAAATGGGGATGGTGGGAATCGAACCCACTACACCATGATCTTCAGTCATGTGCTCTCCCAATGAGCTACATCCCCCCATTGCTTGATGTAGATTATTCAGCTAGTTCTGCTGAGCCAATGAGCTACATCTCCCTAAAGAAAATATTAGTTTCATACTTTTAAATCTTTTTAAGCATTGCCAATAAGAAAAAAATGTAAGTTGGGAATAGGCAACTATGCAAATCACTGCGTGGATTTGAATCAGCTAAAAATCTTTGATTTTTTGTCGGCCAGTAAGGAAAAAAAATGTAAGTTGGGAATAGGCCACCTTCTGTAGTTCATTGTTGGCTTGTCCAAGAATGGACTAGGCCAGAATTTCTTCTGAGCCTCGTTCGCCACAAACTGAACTTGTTAATATTCAACTAAGCGTCTTTAAGACTTGCACCAGTCAAGATGCTCGTTTCATCAAATCTTGTCTCTCAAAGTTCAACGCATGTTTCATAACTCAAGACAAGCTGTGTCGTTTCTGT
>Ga0164318_10001383_pt1 | contig 21488 bp, 22 predicted proteins | sample GuaBasSedimGuay9_FD_113734 | JGI IMG/M metagenome (GOLD analysis project Ga0164318, IMG submission 113734) | Subseafloor sediment microbial communities from Guaymas Basin, Gulf of California, Mexico - Guay9, Core 4571-4, 0-3 cm | ecosystem: Environmental > Aquatic > Marine > Hydrothermal vents... | reverse complement strand
TTCCACAACCCGGATATTTTCATTCAGGAGCCTTGCGTGGCCTCTGATATCTCCAATTACTTTCCCGGCATTGTTTTTTATAATGAGGAGTTTCTGGTACAGTCCCCAGAATTCGTCTGTTGCGTACAAGCGTTCCGCCTCTCCGAGATTTCCCGATGCCATTTCGTCTGTAATCCGATTAATGATGGAGATTGTACCCTTGAATTCCTGATTCATCTGGACAATGACGATCACACCTATGCTCAGCAGCATGATGAACAGGACAAAAACACTTCTCCCGATAATTCCTGAAATGATCTCTGATCGAAGTTTTTCGTTATTTATTATGAATGCGATTTCCCCAACTCCCGGCAATTTTTTTTTCACAACAAGGTGTTGCTTATGCTGCTTTCCCTTTTTAATCAAACCAGATTGCATTCCCCCTTTTTTGCCAATCGGAATCAGGATAATTTCGGAACCCAGAATGGACGGGGTTTCCTCAATTATTTTCCTGGCGCGGTCAGGATGCATTAACTCTCCGGGTTCCGCCTGAATTCTCGACAAAATCTGTTCCAACTGGGCATTCCCGAATCTCCTCAGTTCCTTCCGAATCATTGCATTACTGGAATTAATGCTGCCAATCAGGGTGAAATATATGGCCAGGATGAAGAGGTAAAAGACCGCTAAGGCACTCTTATTTATGCTGGACATCCTGTAAAAATTCAACCCATGAAGGGAATTTTCTTCAAAGGTGGAAAGATAGCGGCGTATTGTGGATATCAATAACCGGCGGACAACAATGGAATCAACCAGCCACGCCATCGGTGCCATACCAAGAAAAGTGACCATTGCCATAATGCCCATTAATTCTGAACCCCCTGGACCAGTGAGGCTGAAGTAGTAAGCATAGGCACCGGCGACTCCCCATAGCAGCAGAATGATGCACGTGCCTCTGGAATTAACCTGAAGAAGATATTTCAATTGAAGACTTCTGGTTCGGGTATCCAGTTCCAAAAGTTGGGTATGTGGCATCCAGGATTTCTTCATGGCGTGGTAAATAAAGATTATATGAAAGAAATACAATGGAATAAGGAGAAAAACTCCCCGCATCAGAAAGCGTGTAAGATTATCAAGTTGAATTGAATCCAGGTAGAAAAGAACCAGAACCGCAAACATTCCGGCTACAAGATTTACGAGAAAATCATTGAGGAGCACCCTCAAGTACAGTTTTTGAAATTGAGGTGACGTGTCTTGTTTCATTTCACCTATATCTTACCAGAAATCAGGAATTGTTGTAAACGCGGATATCCACTTACTCCCATATCGCTTCTCTTTCCATAAACAAAGATGAAGAAGCTCTTCTGAAATATTAAGGGGGTCACCATGCTCAACGAAAAAGAGAAGGTTTTCCAGGTTCATCCTGTCCACCTTTAAAATCACCTGGTGATACAACTTTTTTTCCTCATACGGCGGGTCAAAATACATAATCAACCGTCCGGATATCGGCGTCTCGTTAAAAGAGGAAAGAAATCGAAGAACATCGCTATCCGTAATCCGAGTACTGCCAGAGATCGGTAGAGATTCCAGGTTTCGCTCAACAAGATCACGGGATTTCCGGCTTTTATCCACGAACAATACCCGGTCCGCACCCCGGCTCAATGCCTCAATACCCATTATTCCGGTTCCACAGCAGAGGTCGAGAAATAATGCCCCCCGGATTTCATTTTGGAGGATATTGAAAACAGCCTGTCTCGTCTTGTCCATTGTGGGCCTGATTTCAAGGCCCGCTGGCACTTTCAGCCAACGACCCCTGAATTCCCCGCCGGATACACGTATTCTTCCCGTATCAGTCTCCTTGTGCCATCAAACTCGAAACAGTCAGTTTGGTTGATTACCAGCGAATCAGTGCACTTCCCCATGTAAATCCAGCGCCAAAAGACGCGATGACAACCAGGTCCCCCTTTTTGAGACGCCCTGTCTCTACAGCCTGATCCAGACAGGAGGGGATGGTCGCGGCAGTTGTATTCCCGAATTTGTCTATGTTGATCATTACCTTCTCTTTTGGCAGTTTCATCCGCTTCGCAACAGACTCAATAATTCGGATATTGGCCTGATGGGGAACAAAAAGGTCAACATCCTCAAGAGTAAAACCATTTTTTTCCACAACTTCAACTGCGACATCAGCCATTTTTGTGACAGCGTGTTTGAACACCTCACGGCCCTCCTGGTGGACAGTATGAAGGTTTTTTGCCACTGTTTCGGCTGAAGTGGGGTTCAGAGAGCCGCCTCCGGCCATGTACAGGTATTTTCCACCGCTCCCGTCCACATGCTGGATTGTATCCAGCATGCCCTCTTCAGGCCCTGCCGGCTCAAGAAGGACCGCACCTGCTCCATCTCCAAACAGAACGCAGGTATTGCGATCATTCATGTCAAGGAAAGAAGTGCAGACATCGGCACCAACTACCAGCACTTTGTCGTAACGGCAACTCTCCACAAGCATAACACCGGTTGTATAAGAAAAGACGAAACCACAGCATCCGGCGGATACATCAAACCCATACGCGTTTTTCGCACCCAGCTTATCCTGCAGGAGGCATGCGCTGGACGGGTACATCATATCCGGTGTCACGGTTCCAAACACAATTGCATCAATTTCTTCAGGGCCGATACCTCGCTTTTTCAGGAGCTTTCTGCACGCTTCCAGAGCCAGGTCAGATGAGGCAACACCCTTCTCAACATAATGCCGTTCACTGATGCCGGTACGGGTCTTAATCCACTCATCAGAGGTTTCGAGGTAACTCTCAAAAAAACTGTTGGGAACAACTTTCGGTGGGAAGTAACTGCCTGTAGCGGTGACAACTGCGTGTCTTTTCTCCATTATTTCTCCTCCAGATAAAAATATTAGATCTTCGATTCGACAAAAGTATTCCATCCAAAGCAGGATGGGCATTTCCATAAGAATTCAGATGACTTGTATCGACAATCCACGCACATAAACGGTGCATTGAACACCATAATCCTGTCTGTCTGTATTGCGTATTGTTTCAGATCATCGCGCCGTTTTGGGTATTGCATGAGGAACTTCCATATTTCCTGATGAATCAGCAGCACATGAGGCATACTTTTCATTGCTTCAATCAGTTCGGGGAATGCCGCATCAGGCCTGTCCTGCTGAACAAAATAACGGGAAAGGTGAAGCCGCGTACGCCAGTCATCCGCATTACGATTCAACAGCGAATGGCACAATTCTTCAAACTGATGCGGAGAAATCTGAAGATAAAGGTCCATCCCGAGAAAGGCTTTGTCAGGAACCTGGCGGAAAAGTTCCTCAAGGTGCTTCTGAGCAATATTTGGTTTTTCGCCTTTTTCCACGGAGAGCCGGGCCAGGTTTAAGTATGCGGGATACACCTTTGAATTCAACTTTAAAGATTTCCTGAAATTTGTCTCAGCCTTGCCGAACTCTCTATTTTTCATTGCCTGTTCACCCAATTCATTGTAAACAAAAGCAACTTCCATTCTGTATTTTTCATCGTTCAGAACTTTACTTTTTGCCATTACATCCATCAGGCTCAGCAATTTTTCATAATCGCTTACCTGTTTGCAAAGGTGCGCGTACCGTTTCAGCAGGCTGGCATCCCCGGGATTGAGGTTGAATGCATCCCGATAGGTTCGAACTGCGCGTTCCAGCATGCCGGCAAGGCGAAAATCTTCGGCGAGAGATGCCAGTGCCCATCCTTTGAACTTGTCCTGAAGGTTTGGCCGGTGCAAAACGGATTTGTGCACCTTGATAGCCTCAGCAATATAGCCCTTTTCACGGAGAACATTGCCAAAAATGACGTAAATTTCCTTTTTTTCGGAGTCTTCTTCCATAATGGCAGCCAGAAGATTTTCCACACCGGCCCCTTCACCCGACTGGAGAGAATCAATGATCCGAACAGACTTCATATAAAAACTGTCTGACTCACGCTTGTCTGTTTGCTGCGCAGTTTTCCCCCGTAGCATCAAACCAATCAAAATTCCAATAAGAACGACAGTAAAAAAAATAACATACGGCATTTCAGGATGCTCCGTTTCCTCCGTTGGATTCTGAGTCAATAAACTCTTTCACAGCAACATTCCGATGTGTATCCAGTTCCTTTTTCAGCGTGGCAAGTTCAGCATCTTTTCCACGGCAGTCTTTTTTCAATTGCACAATTTCTCCGAGAATAACCAATAAACCCAGGAAAAATCCCACCGCCATTGAAAAGAAAATAACCACAAAAAGAGGGATTTCTTTGAATACATCCTTATTTCCATAAAAATATCTGAAATCAACACTTTGATAGACATTAAGGGTGAATAAAACAAATAACACGATAAAGAGAACCGTCCAGAATGTCATCTTAACGTACTTCATGCATTCCTCCAAAATGGGCCAAGGTTTCTTCCCAGCTTCCACGGGAACGGATCAGAAACTCTACGAGTTCCCTGAACGCCCCCTTCCCTCCGGGCTGAGCGGTAATTATATCGCAACAAGCCCGGATATCCTCCGGTGCCTCCGGGACGGTAACAGATAACCCGGCTTTCCGTAGTATCGGCAGATCCACAAGGTCATCGCCCAAAGCGGCTGTTTCGTCCCAGGACACATGCAATGTATCACAGATTTCCCGTGCACAGGCCATTTTATCCTTCACACCGTCTAAGCAGAAATCAACGCCCAGTTCTTCCCCCCGCCTGCGAAGGACGCTTGATTCTTTCGCCGAAACAAACGCAACACGGATTCCGATAAGCTGCGCCATTTTGACAGCCAATCCATCCCGAACATGAAATGCTTTCATGTGGCCCTGCATTCCGGGGCCATAATAGAGTTTCCCGTCGGTCAGTATCCCGTCCACATCTGAGATGAGAAGGGTAATTTTTTTTGCCTTTAAAACAGTTTCGTTTTCCATAAGTCATGCAGATGAATCAGCCCAAGCAGTTCATCGTCTCCATTTACTACCGCAAGGGATGTAATGCGGTATTTTTCCATCTTGTGCAGAGCTTCCACTCCCAGTTTTCCCGGAGCGATACGCTTTGGGTTCTGAACCATACATTTTTTTGCCGGTTGCTCCAGTAAGCCGGCCCCATTTTCCTCAAGCAGCCTTCTCAAATCTCCATCAGAAATTACTCCGAGAAGCTTCTTTTTTTCCACAACCAGGGCTATTCCCAGCCGTTTACTGGACATGATATAAATCACGTCCTGCATTGCGTCATCCGGTGATACTACGGGGAGTTCCGTGTCTTTGTGCATCAAGGCCTCTACCAACAAAAGCTTTTTCCCTAATTTGCCGCCTGGATGGCGTGCGGCAAAATCTTCAGGTGTAAACGCTTTCACTTCGAGCAATACCATCGCAATCGCATCCCCTAAGGCCAACGTGGCTGTCGTGGAAGAAGTGGGGGCAAGGCCAAGCGGGCATGCCTCTTTTTCAATTTTCAGTTCCAATGTCACATCACTATGGGTTCCCAGAGTAGATTTCCGATCCGCAGTCATCGCCACAATTGGCACCCCGATTCTGCGGATAAATTCAATCAATCGGACAATTTCCTCCGTTTCTCCGGAGTTGGAAACCGCAATGACAGAATCTCCCTCGACAATCATGCCAAGGTCTCCGTGGATCGCTTCGGCTGGATGCACAAAAAAGGAAGGAGTACCTGTTGATGCCATGGTGGCAGCAATTTTCCTGCAAATCAGGCCGGATTTTCCCATTCCTGTGATAATGACACGGCCTTTTGTATTTTTCAGAATCTCAATCGCATGATTAAAATCATCACCAAGAAGGGAAATCTGGTCCGCAATCGCTTTCGATTCAAGCTCCAGCACCTCCCTGGCAATTTCAATCGGTTTCGACATCGGCTCCCGCCCTCCAGATACTCAAAAGTTTACGAAGCAGGTTTGAGAATTGATCCAATGGATAAAGGTTTGGCCCATCCGACAGGGCTTCCTCCGGATGCTCATGCACTTCAAAGAAAAAACCTGAAACACCAAGGCCGGCAGCTGCCTTTGCAAGGGCTGGAATGAATTCCCTCTGCCCTCCGGTTGCATTTCCCAGGCCACCGGGCAATTGCACGGAATGTGTCGCATCAAATAAAACGGGATACCCGAAAGCGGACATCACCGGGAAAGACTTAAAATCCACTACAAGATTATTATATCCAAAAGAAGAGCCCCGTTCCGTCAGGACTATCTTCCGGTTTCCAGTGGACTCAATCTTCTGCACAGCATTTTTCATATCCCATGGCGCCAGAAACTGGCCCTTTTTTACGTTCACAATTTTTCCCGTCTCGCCGGCAGCAACAAGCATATCGGTCTGGCGGCACAAAAAAGCGGGAATCTGGAGAATATCCGCCACTCCGGAAACCATTTCCGCCTGAGATGGCAGGTGAAAGTCTGTCAAAATCGGTACACCAAGCTCCTCTTTCACCCGCCGAAGAATATCCAGCCCCTTTCCCAGTCCGGGCCCACGATAACTTTCAATAGATGAACGATTTGCTTTATCAAAGGATGCCTTGAAAATGAAAGGGATTTCCAGCACCTCTGTAATGCTCTTCAGTCTTGAAGCAATGCTGAAAACGATATCTTCTGTTTCAATTACACAGGGGCCTGAAACCAGAAAAAAGCTACGCTCTCCCTCTGCAATCCGGTTGTAGAGCTTCTGGGTGTCATCACTCATTTGCCCTTCTCCGTTCTATGTTTGTAAGATGCTTTAATAAAATCCACAAAGAGCGGTTGAGGCTTCAATGGCTTTGATTTGAACTCAGGGTGAAACTGGCAGCCAAGATACCAGGGATGGTCCGAAAGTTCAACAATCTCCACAAATTTCCCATCCGGCGAAATCCCCGTAAACTTCAATCCCGCCTCTTCAAGCTGTTTCCTGTACGCCATATTGAACTCATAGCGATGGCGATGGCGTTCCTGAATTTCCTTCTCCCGATAAGCTTTAAAAGCAAAAGAGTCTTTATTCTGAATGGTACAAGCATAGGCACCAAGGCGCATATTCCCTCCCATTTCTTCCACATCCAGCAACTCTCTCAACTTATAGATGATGCGATGAGGCGGATTTTCGTCAAATTCAGTTGAATTGGCATCAACCAGCCCGGCCACGTTTCGGGCAAACTCAACTGTTGCCAGCTGCATACCGAGGCAAATACCGAAAAACGGGATTTTGTTCTCTCTGGCATACTCGATTGCCAGCAGCATTCCTTCAATCCCACGTCCCCCGAAGCCCCCGGGAATCAGGACACCGTCCACTTCCTTCAGCAAGGCCAGACTGGATCCATCCTTCTCAAACATGGAGGAATCGAACCAGCGGAGCTTCACATTGAGCCCGTTGGCAAAACCCGCATGGGCCAGTGCCTCGTTCAGTGACTTATAGGAATCCGCATATTCTACATACTTCCCCACAATTCCGATTTCCACTTCATCGGATGGATTCTCGATTTTTGTCCGCAGCTCTTTCCATTTTTTCAGCCCCCTGCCCTGCTTGCGCAAAGAGAGATGTCGGCAGATTGCATCGTCTAAGCGCTGCTGTTCAAACATAATGGGAACAAAATAGATATTTGAAACATCCCTTGCCTCAAAAACCGCTTCTTTTCTCACATTACAGAAAAGTGCGATCTTATCCTTGATACTATCCGGAAGTTCCCGTTCCGTCCTGCACAAAATAATATCCGGCTGAATTCCAATCTCCCGCAACTGCTTGACACTGTGCTGGGTAGGTTTGCTCTTCAACTCTCCAGCCGCTTTGATGTATGGAACATAAGTCAGGTGGATATACAGAACCTCATCCCGGGGATGCTCCAGTCCGAACTGGCGGATTGCCTCGAGAAACGGCAGGGATTCAATGTCACCCACCGTGCCGCCGATTTCAGCAATCAAAACATCCACATCATCCGCAATTTTCTTAATACTGTGCTTTATCTCATCCGTTACATGGGGAATCACCTGCACCGTCTTCCCGAGATAATCCCCCCGGCGTTCTTTTGTCAGTACTGAATTGTAAATCTTCCCCGCTGTCTGATTGTGGAACTTCGTCGAACGCGAGGATGTAAACCTCTCATAATGGCCAAGGTCCAGATCTGTTTCTGTACCATCATCCGCCACATATACCTCACCGTGCTGAAACGGACTCATGGTTCCCGGATCCACATTGAGGTAAGGATCAAACTTCTGGAGTGTCACCTTGTAGCCCCGGTCCTCCAGCAATGCGCCGATGGATGCAGCGGCAATTCCCTTGCCCAGCGACGAAAGAACCCCTCCCGTCACAAAAATAAACTTCGTCATTCCATATCTCCCAGTAACTCTTTCAATTGAAGATAATCTTCATTCGTGTCAATACCAATCCCGGAATAATTCGTCTCCTCGACGTGAATCCGGACGCCATTTTCCAATGCACGTAATTGCTCCAAGCCTTCAATACTTTCCAGCATACCTTCATCCATCTGCGAAAACGCCAGAAGGAAGTCGCGTTTATACCCATAAATCCCCACATGCTTGAACCAGTGGCCCATCTCTTCGTTCTTCACCTCAAACTCAAGGGCCATCTCAGGGCTCTTTCGAAATGGAATCGGGCTTCGGGAAAAATAAATAGCATCCCCCGCCCGGTCACACACAACTTTTACCACATTGGGGTTAAAAAGCTCCCGCTTATCCGCAATCCGCGCCATCACCGTAGACATTTTCAGCTCCGGATCATCCCGAAACGGCCGGATCAGCGCATTGATCACCTTATTGGTAATCAGCGGTTCATCCCCCTGAACATTTACAATCACATCCGCATCCAGTCCCTTTGCCACCTCTGCAATCCGGTCCGTACCGGAGCGGTGTTCACTGGACGTCATCACCACCTTTCCACCGAAGGAAAGCACATGGTCGAAAATTCGACGGTCATCCGTCGCCACAACAACATCATCCAGCAGCGAAGACGAACACGTCCGTTCATAAACCATCTCTATGATAGTCTTATCTTTAATTTTTAACAGCGGCTTTCCTGCAAGCCTCGAGGATTCATATCGTGCGGGTATGATTGCATTTACCTTCATGTACATGGAGTTTACTCTAAACGCCCCCCCGTTGCAAGGGAAAAGCGAGGGGAGCTGACCAATGGCCTGCAGAATGCAGGTGCTGGTGCGAGTGAATGTATGGAAGGAAGGGCAGAAGCCGGGAAATGGCCAACTCTTTTTTTCGCTCTTACTCGTACTTTCACTTTCACTTGCACTGGCTCCCTGCGCATTGCACCGCTGTCCCCTTTCCCTCCCGTCAGCATTCTGGTAAACTATGTGGGAAATGGCAGTTAAAGGGAAAAACGGGAAACAATCGAGTTCGCTGGCAATTGAATTCACGGGGCTGGCATTTGTGTGTGCAGGCATTATTGTTTTCCTGGCACTGATTTCTTTCAGCCCGAAGGATCCGACTTTCCTCAACAGTGTTACCGTATCCAGAATCCGTTCAACAAACCTGATGGGAAACTTCGGCGCCCAGCTTTCGGCCATTCTCCTGCAACTCTTCGGTTACGCATCCTATCTTTTCCCTGTTTTTTCCCTGATTACAGCCATGGTACTGCTCCAGAAAAAGACATTTGGCCCCATTCTGTTGCAACTTCCGTTTTTTCTGCTGGAAACTGTTGTGATTTCTGTTCTTTTTGCAGTCGTCCTCTCTGATTTTGTTCTGATTGCTTCGGTGGCTCCACTTGATTATGTCAGTGCAGGTGGCATTATCGGCAACAATATCAAGGGCTGGATGCTTCCTGCCCTGAATACCTGGGGCACTCTGATTCTGCTTCTTTTTCTGTTGATTGCGTTTTTTATGCTCGCGACAAGATTGGGCATTTCCGTCATTATTGCAGCTGTGGCCAAAGCATTCCTGGATGCAGCACGAGCCTTTTCTGCGGTTTTTAAGAGAATTGGACGCGAGTTGAAAATGGTGAAAAAGAAAAAGGCGGTCATTCGCCAGATTGATACAGAAAAGAGACATCGGGAAAAGATTCGGCAAAAAATAAAAAGTAAGGAACTTCCTCCAATCAGCCAACCGGTTCCCCAGGATACCAACGACCGGAACAACCCCCTGGATATTGCCGTCCATACCGGACTGCTCCCCAAATCCGGTAAGCCATACAATCCCCCCTGGCGGGAGTTGTTCACCAATCCCGACCCGGATAACAGTATTGACCGCCATGACCTGTCCAGGAAAGCAAATCTTCTGGTGAAAAAACTGGGAGAATTCAAAGTAACCGGCCAGATCGTCAATATCCACCCCGGCCCCATCGTCACCACCTATGAATTCAAGATGGACCCCGGAATCAAGTATAACAAGGTGTTGTCGCTGGCACAGGACCTGAGCATCGCATTGAGCGCAGAATCCATACGAATTGACCGAACTCCCAAAAAACCGACCATCGGAATTGAAGTTCCCAACGAAAACAGACGGCTTATCGTATTGAAAGAAATACTGGATACCAGTACCTATTTATCTGCAGCATCTCCGCTTACTGTTGTTCTGGGAAAAACAATTACCGGTGACCCCATTGTAACCTCCCTTGATAAGATGCCTCACCTTCTCGTGGCAGGACAGACTGGCTCGGGTAAAAGCGTGGGGCTTAATGCCATTCTTTGTTCATTGTTGATCCGGAACACACCGGAGATGGTCAAAGTGATTATGGTTGATCCCAAAATGGTGGAATTGGGGGTTTACAGTAACATCCCCCATTTGCTTACCGATGTAATTACAGACCCCAAAGAAGCGGCCTCCGCCCTCTCCTGGGCTGTCAGCGAGATGGAGAGACGCTACCTGTTGCTGAAAGACGTAAAGGTCAGAAGCCTTGCCAAATATAACGCGGTTGTGCAGGCAGAATTTGTTGATGACGAAAAACATGAACCCTTGCCTTACATCGTCATTGTAATCGACGAAATGGCAGACCTCATCATGACCGCCCGTGCACAGGTGGAAGAAAGCATCGCCCGGCTCGCACAGAAGGCCCGGGCAGTTGGCATTCATCTCATTGTGGCAACCCAGCGGCCCAGCCGGGATATCATCACCGGTGTCATCAAGTCCAACCTGACCTCCAGAATCTGCTACCGGGTTGCACAAATGATTGACTCAAGAATTGTGCTGGATCAGGTGGGTGCAGAACAACTTCTCGGCCGGGGAGATATGCTCTTCCTGCCACCGGGAACATCGAATCTGGTACGGATTCATTCTCCCATGGTCAGTGAAAAAGAAGTCAACGGGCTGGTTTCCTATCTCAAATCCTATGGAAAACCGGTTTATATGAACGAAATTAAATCCTATGGGGCAGATGATGAGGATGGAGAAAGCGGATTTGAAATCGGTGATGGCAGCACGCTTTCCAGCAGTGACCCCCAATACATACAGGCGGTAAAACTCATCATTGCTACCGGACAGGCGTCTATCTCCTATCTTCAGCGAAAAATGTCCATTGGCTATAACAAGGCAGCGCGGTATATTGACATGATGGAACAGGATGAAATTGTAGGTCCACCGGCTCAGCAGGGGGGCAAAGCAAGAGAGGTCCTGGTAGACATCGAATTTCTTGAACGATTAAAGGAAATGAATTCATGAGATTTCTCCTTTTTACAGCAATTGTATTTGGTATATTCTATTTTTTTTACAGCAAGTTACGTCGTTTTCTTGCGCAGATATTTCAACCACTCACCGACAACGAAGACACCCGGGCCTCGACAAGTCGCTCCCGAGAACCTGGAAGAATCAACAAAGGCGAAATGAAACAATGCCCGGCCTGTGGCGTCTACTTCCCCGCTGGAACCGGGAAAAAGTCCAAAAACCTTGAATACTGCTCCGATGACTGTGCAAGAAAGGGAAATGACAAATGAGCAAGAAAGCCGAAATTGTGGAAATCGGACGGCGTCTCTATTCAAAAGGGCTGGTAGCCGGTTACGAGGGGAACATTTCGACCCGCAGCGGGGACAGCATCCTCATAACACCCTCCGGTGTGTGCAAGGGATTCCTTAAAGAAGACGACGTTATCGAAATCAACAGTATCGGAGAAAAGATTTCCGGAAACGGAGTCCCATCCTCGGAAACTGCCCTTCATCTGAAAATCTACCGGGAACGGAATGATGTCCAGGCTGTTGTTCATGCTCACCCGCCCACAGCAACCGGTTTTGCCTGCGCCGGAATGGGGCTGGATCAGAGCCTCACCGCCGAAACCGTGCTGATGCTGGGTGCAGTCCCATTGGTGCCCTATGGGACCCCTTCAACAAAGGAACTACCTGAGGCTCTGGGGGGCTTTATGAGCTATGATGCCCTCCTTCTGGCCAATCATGGGGCCATGACGGTGGGTAAAACCCTTGAAAACGCCTATTTTTTAATGGAACAGGTGGAACAGTATGCTAAAATCTCTTTTGTAGCCAACACCCTGGGAAGTCCGAAGCCTCTGCCCTGTGATGAAGTGGACAAACTCATGGCACTGAGGGAAAAATTCGGAATTGATACGGGCGACCCAACGGTGTGCAGCCGGGACGGGCAGATAACGCTTTACCGGTTTTCCAGAAATGAGTTGGTAAACCTGATTCAGGAAATCTTAAATGAAGTGGGAGGATAACACATGGGCGATGCCATTGGAATGATTGAAACAAAAGGTCTGGTCGCATTGATTGAAGCCGGCGATGCCGCGGTAAAAGCAGCCAACGTCACACTGGTCAGTTATGAGAAAGTGGGCGGTGGCTACTGCACCATCGTTGTCCGGGGAGATGTTGCAGCTGTCAAAGCCGCCACAGATGCCGGTGCGGCTGCAGCAAGACGGGTGGGTGAACTGGTATCCGTACACGTCATTCCGCGTCCCCACAAGGGCCTGGAAGGCACATTGCCCATCGGTACCTCCAAGTAGTAAAAAAGATTTATCTGAAAGTAATTCTTTCTCAAACTGTTTTTACGTCAGTCAGGATAAAGGGGATTCATGTCCCCTTTATTTTAAGCTTCTGTTTTCCCTTCAGCAGTTAAGACTTCAGATTCTTATAAATGGAATCCCCTTTTACGATTTCGTTCGGTTTTTCCGGCTGAATCCCGTTCTGTTATTGAACCAAACGTACAATATGATATTATTCCCACTGTCCATGTTAGTTCATTTTGCAAGGTATAAACAATGTCGAAAATAAGAAAAACGTCTGCAAAAGCGATCAGAAAAGGCAAAATACTGGGAAGTGTACTCTGGCATGCTCACTTTCGCAGAAAGATTATACTGAAAAACCTCAATATCGCATTCCCGGACAAGGATTTGCACTGGAAGAAATCCATCGGAAAACGCTGTTTCCAATCCATTGCTTCAGTCCTTTTTGAGTTTTTGAAACTTTCTTCCTACTTTTGCGACAATAAGCTGGATTCAATCCTCGTTATTGATAAGGGCCGGGAATTACTTGAACAGCACAGGGATACCGGTGCCATAATAGTTTCCTGCCACCTGGGAAATTGGGAATTAGCCGGAGCCATGATTTCATCCATGGGAATTAAGCTTTCGGTTCTTGCTTACCGACAAAAAAATGACTGGGTTCATAATTTTATGCATAAGATCAGAACAACATGTAAAATGGCTCCTATTTACCACAGGGACTCCATGAGGCCATTGATTTCCACCCTTAAACAAAATAAATTTATTGCTTTCCTGGCTGACCAGAACACCACAGCCAAAAAAGGAATTTTTGTTAATTTTTTCTCCAAACCGGCAATTGCCGTGGATCTCCCGGCCAAACTCGCAGTCAAAATGAAAAAGCCTCTCCTTTTTTTCTGTAATATCTATAATGAAAAAGATCATATGTACCATATGGAACTCGAAGAACTGAAATCAGACCAGGAACTGAACGAAAAAGGGGATGTGGAAAAGATTGTGAGAATGTACACGGACAGAATAGAAGAAGCCATTCGCCAGCACCCGGAACAATATCTCTGGTTTCACAAAAGATGGAAAACACAGCCGGAAAGTGAACCAGGTGTTTATTGACCCCTTAATTCCTCTTTTTACCTCTCAGCGTTTCCTGATTTCACGGCACTTGCTATTTCCACTCTGCTCCCCTTTGCGGTATAATGTGGCTTGATTCTGCTGAAGGTGAGGCAATTTTATGTTTGTTGGGAAAATTATCGGAACAGTGGTGGCGACCCGGAAAGACCCGAAGTTAGAGGGCCGGAAATTGTTGATTGTAAGGCCCCTGGACGAAAATATGAAAGCGAAAAAAGACTATCTCGTAGCGGTGGATACTGTCAGTGCAGGATTTCATGAGCAGGTGCTGGTGGTTCAGGGAAGTTCTGCCCGGATGGCATTCGGAATGAAGGACTGCCCTGTGGATTCCGCCATTATTGGCATTGTGGACAGCTTTGTCATTGAGGACAAGCCCGGAGACGGCCAATGAGTTTTGTGGAAACAATTCGAAACGCCGGAATTATTGGTGCCGGCGGGGCAGGATTTCCCACCTATGTCAAGATGCAGTCCAGCCCGGATACCCTGATTTGTAACGCGGCGGAATGCGAACCCCTTTTGTACACCGATTACTACGTCATTCAAAATCACATTGAAGGAGTCGTCAGGGGCATTTTGCTGGCCAAGGCCCATCTTGGCGCCGAACGTGCCGTATTTGCTATCAAAGAAAAGCGTCACGAGCTGTTCCCGGCAATCGAGAAAGCTATCAAGGAAGCCGGCGGCGGAATTGAAATTTTTACCCTCGGGGATTACTACCCGGCCGGGGATGAACAATCCCTTGTTCATGACGTCACCGGCCGCATTGTACCGCAAAACGGGATTCCCATTCAGGTCAACGTAGTGGTAAACAACGTACTGACCTTTTTTCAGCTGTGGAACGCAATTGAAAACAACGTACCGGTAACAGAGCGTTATGTGTCTGTTGTGGGCAGGGTAAAACATCCCTACGTGGCGGTTGTCCCCATCGGAACCCCTTTTTCAGTATTGGCAAAACGGGCAGAACCGGAACCGGGTACCGTGATGCTTGAGGGCGGCGTAATGATGGGGCATATTAGAAACCCTGAAGATACAGTAACAAAAACCACCGGCGCCCTTGTTTTCCTGGAAGAAGGAAATCCTGCAGTTCATGAAAAAGTTGCTTCTTTCCAATCTGTTACCCGGTTTTCAAAATCCGCATGCTGCCAATGCACTGAATGCACGGTTCTCTGCCCCCGGTTCAATTTGGGACACGACATTGAACCCCACATGATTATGCGCACACTGAACTACGGGCTGGATGCCAACTCAAGCGTTGCCCAGGCCGCATACCTCTGCTGCCAGTGCGGTGTCTGTTCGATGTTCGCCTGCCCCTTCGGGTTGAGCCCCAAGCGGGTATACGCCGATTTCAGGGCCAGATTAAAAGAATTCAACATTCCGGCCCGGGAACATGCCGCAGACCCCTTCAATGATGCCAAAAAACTACCGAGCAAGCGCCTGAAAGCAAGATTGAATATCCTTGATATTGATGTAAAGGCGGAATTTATCGGAACCCTGCCCTACCCTGGGCCGTATAAAATCCGCATGAAACAGCACATCGGCGCTCCAGCCACCCCGATTGTCAAAATCGGGGACCGGGTCCGTGCCGGACAAGTTCTCGCGACCGTCAAGACGGAAGAACTGGGGACACCGGTTCATTCGCCTGCAGCCGGAGATGTTTTAGAAATAACAGAAGAATTCATTACAATAGGAAGTGAGTCATGAGCATGGCAATCGGCATGATTGAATTGAACAGTATCGCCAAGGGCTTTGAGGTCTGTGATGCCGCCCTAAAAACATCAGCGGTGAAGCTGGTAACCTCCCAGAGCATCTGTCCCGGGAAATACATTGTTTTTCTGAGCGGAAATGTCGCCGAGGTTCAGGCGGCAATCCGAAATGGAATTGAGGCAGGGGGGCGCTATGTGGTAGATGACCTCGTTATTCCAAACGTCCACGAGGATGTCTTCCCCGCGCTCTACGCGACAAAGGACGTCGGTACCATTGATGCGCTCGGGGTAATCGAGACATTCTCTGTTGTTTCTTCAATTTTTGCCGCAGATGCCGCTGTGAAGGCCGCTTCCGTCCGGCTCATTGAAATCCGCATGGCAATGGGCCTCGGCGGGAAAGCATTCTGTGCCTTTACCGGCAATGTGGCAGATGTCAAGGCAGCCGTTGAAGCTGGCCTTGACGCCGTTCATGACAAGGCAATGCTGGTATCATCCGTCATCATTCCGTCTCCCCATGAGCGGCTGAAAGATGAAATCCTGTAAACCGGAGGGAATGTGCAACTGGCAATGGTAGTTGGAAAACTTTGGGCCACAGCAAAAAACCCCTCACTGGATGGGAAACGTATCCTTGCCTGCCGCCCCATTGACAAAAACGGCAAGGTCATTGGTGAGCTTTTCTTCGCCCTGGACTGCGTCGGAGTCGGAACCGGCGAAAAAGTGTTGTTTGTGCAGGGCTACGAGGCCTCGCACTGTTTTCTGCCCCAACCGGTCCCCACAGACCATACTGTAATCGCAAAAGTAGACAGGGTAGCCTTATGAAAATCTGTACCGTTTCCGGCCAGATTATTTCCACTGAAAAAAACCGTCGCTTATCCGGATATCCCCTTTTGACACTGGACATTCTGGAACCGGACGGTACCCTGACAGGGGAAGAACTGGCCGCATTCGATACCATTGGTGTCGGCATCGGCGAAAGGGTTCTGGTAACAATTGAAGGGGACGCCGCTGTTCAGCTCATCCGTCATAAAGATGCGCCGGTGGACGCGGTCATTGTAGGGGTTGTGGACAAAGTGGAAATGCTTTCCCGGGAGGACAAATCGAAATGATTGCGGCAGGAAACACACCGGTATTGTTCAGCATTGTTGTTGCGGTTTCTGCTTTCGCGTTCATTGTGGAACAACGGACTCAGATGGGCAAAAAACTCTCCGGCGTTGTCATTGCCATGTTTTCCATGATGCTGCTGGCAAACCTGAAACTGGTGCCGGGCTCCGCGCCGTCTTATGATTTTGTTTTCCACTGGGTGGTTCCTGTTGCCATCCCCATGTTTCTTTTTAAAGCCAACCTTGTGGCCATCTTCCGGGAAACCGGCAAAACCCTCATTGCCTTTCTCATCGGCGGCATTGGGACCATTATCGGTGCCCTTACCATGTTTTTCCTGATAAACCGGGGGGAAGAATCACTGAAAGCACTTGGCCTCTTTACTGCAACCTATGTCGGAGGGACAATCAATTTTGTTGCAATATCCGAGATTATGAAAATAAAAGGCGATATGCTTGCCTCCGCCGTTGCGGCTGACAACGTAGTCATGGCAGTGGCTCTGATTTTTCTCTTTCTTGTCCCGACCCTGAAAATGGCACAGAAGTTCTTCAAATTCAATGAAGAAGCCTATCTTTCCGAGAATTCGGAAGAAAAGCAGGACGAAACCCTTTTCGGCGGCCGGGATGTTGTCTATGCACTCTCAATCTCCTTTGTCATCGCCGGATTATCCATGTTTGCCGCCAAATTTATCGGAAACATCCCTTCCATATTGATTTCTACCGTTGTAACAGTGACACTGGCAACGATTTTCCCCCGCTTTTTCACCAACATCCGGGGTTCTGAGGAAATCGGAATCTTTTTCATGTATCTTTTCTTTGCCGTGGTGGGAGCATCGGCGAATTTCGGCGTCATTATACAAAACGGCATCTATCTCTTTCTTTTCGCGGCAGGTACCATCTCCATCCACCTCACTGTCATTCTCATTGGAGGAAAACTATTGGGTATTCCGTTGCCGGAGATTCTCATCGCATCCAATGCAAATCTCGGCGGTCCCACAACGGCCTGTGGAATGGCCATGGCCAAAAGATGGGACAAACTTATAGCCCCCGCTGTCCTGGTCGGAATATTCGGCTATGCTATTGCTACTTTTGTCGCATGGAATCTGGTGGCCATTGTCAGAATGCTCACAACAACTTGAATATTTTTCGGTTCGGACAGGTAATTTCAGAAGGACGGCTCCATGGCGAGCAAAGGGATGGATTCCGAATGATTTTACGGTATACTATTTCTAAATTTGATATCAGGCGGTAACAGCAGATGGGATATTTTCTCTTTGTGCCGACAATTGATTCCGGAAAACTGAAGATTTCAGATGAAAATTTCAAAAAACTTGCAACCTCAACGGGAATCGACATCGCAACGCTGAGAAATGCCCTTTATGGCAGTGGGATTGACTGCATGAAAGCGCATTCAGACCCTGAAATTATTAAAAAACTCGGGGAAGCCCTGTCGCTGCACAAAATTCCCAATCTCTCCACCTCAACAGAATATCTGGACAAGATTCAGGTTTACAACGCGAAAAAACTCATCGCCCAACAGGACCGGATTGAATTTCAGACCGATTCGGGACAGAAACTGTCAATTCCCCTTGACCAGCCAATTGCCATTGCGTCTGATACGAAATGGAGCCGGGACTCCATAACAAGAAGCGTCATGAAGGGAGAACAATTTGCCATCGCATCGCCGGAACATGCCTTTATCTTCCGGGCAAAATCTGTTGTTGTGGAAAATGTACCCGGCACCACGAATTATTCCCGCACCCACAATGCGGCACTGTTTCTGGAATATCTCTTCAAATCCGGTGAAGAACTATACGTGGACAGCTCATACCGCCAGCTTCAGGGCGTCTTGCGCGGTGGATTTTCAAGGTACGCAGCACTTTTGTCCCACATGCTGGATTCCGGTTTTCTCAAGCAGGATTTTCCTGAAAATCTTCTGGAAGAACCCTCAATTGAAGACAAGCCACCCGTCCCCACTTACAAATACCGCAAATACACTGGATTGAACCTCTATCTTCACCGATATTTACAAGGCTTTCGTGCGTCCACAATTGATCACACAACCCTTTCCTGGCTATTCTTCCTCTTCTTTGCCTACGGTGGGCTTAGAGTGCAAAGTGTCGAAATCCTTGCACTGGCCGTCGGAGTCCTGACCCTCAGCATGAACGTTCGTTTTTTTCAACTGCTGCACATGAAAAACCTGATCCAGGACATTCCAATATCAAAACTTCGCTCCGTCAGTGCCGGCTTTGTTGAAGTGACTGGAAGAATACATGCGTCGCACCCCCTTATTTCCCCGATTTCAGGGACAAAGAGCGTATATTTTCGTTACGTTAAAGAAAAAAGAATCCATACCCGGAACGGATACAGCTGGAAAACGGTTGAAATCGGTCAGGCAATAGCCGATGACTGTTACCTCGACGATGGCAGCGGCATTATTTCGCTGAACCTGAAGAACGCACGTTTTTCAATTTCTTCCAGGGAAAGCTTTTACCATACCTACGCGGACCTCAATATGGGAATCATCCAGACTTCGGGAATGAACAATGTCCGCTACACGGAAGAATATCTGGATGAGGGCCGAATGGTTTACTCGATGGGTACAGCTATCCCGGTAAACCCGCTCCGGCGCTTCGGTGAATACCTCGCAGAGGTGAAAAAAGATAAAAACCAACTCCTTCGCTTTGATCTCGATGGAAATGGTGTTATTGATGAATCGGAATGGCAGGTTGCCCTGCCCCAACTTCGAAGAGAGTTCCTTGCCCACTACATGGACAAGGGTCAGAGCTTCAGCCTAATGCTGGATTACAGCAAGGATTTTCCCATTTTCCTCGTTTCGGACCAGCCGGAAGAAAAACTGCTGAAGACATTAAAATGGAAAGTACCCGCTACATTTCTACTGGGGCTTATAACTTTTGTAATCTTTCTGATCTTGATGGTCAGTATAATTGGAGGGTAAAAATGAGTGGATTAATTGGACTTGGAATTTTCCTGTTCATCATCTTCATCGTCATCGTAATGCTGGTAAAAATGTACAACCGGTTGATTTACCTGAAGAATCAGGTGCCGCAGTCATTTGCCAACATTGACGTACTTTTGAAACAGCGCCATGACGAACTGCCAAAACTGGTGGAAGTGGTCAAAGGCTACGCCGCCCATGAGAAGGACACGCTGGAGCGGGTAATCAAGGCAAGAAATCGGTATCTTGCCGCCAACACAATTGGCGAAAAGCTTGAAGCCAACAACATGATTACCGGTGCCCTGAAACAGCTGTTTGCGTTGTCGGAAAAGTATCCTGACCTGAAGGCCAATGAAAACTTTCTGATGCTCCAGCGCCGGATCTCCGAAATTGAAAACAGTATCGCCGACCGGCGGGAAATGTACAACTTCACCGTTACCAACTTCAACACCCTTATCCAGCAATTCCCGGAAACCATCCTTGCCGGCATGATGCGCCTGGAAAAATTCCCACTGTTCAAGGCAGACGAAGAAGACAGGGAAGACGTCAAAATCTCCTTCTCGTCGTGAGCAGGTCACTTTTCAACGGGATTGGTCTCTTTGTAGGTAGAACCCGCACTGCCTCCTGACGTCAGCAGCACGGGTTCCTTGGGCAAATTGCCAGTTTGTGTTGCCCTCCCCTCCTCTTCGATTGACGCTCAAGTTCCGGGCCGTGCGGCGCGCGGTGCGCCGAATGTTGGATGGTAGGTGTTAGATGCCGGGTGACAAGAAAATCAGGGAACGCAATGGAATGCGCATATTATGCCATCAGGAAGTTCTCTTTCTCAGTCATCTAACACCTTTCATCTAAAATCTAACATCCCACCGAAGGTGGTGCGCATCTGGCCCAATCCGTCGCGTCCCAGGCCTCAGGTTGGTGCGTGCACAACTCAGTTGCACACTCCCTCCCCGTCCTGGAACTGCGGAATTGTATACTTTTAATTGAAGTGTCCAGCCCTGGCTGCTTCGCAGGCCATGAAGAACTGCCGGGCGGGACGCCCGGAGTGTTGATTGTTGAGTTTGGAGTGACAAAAAAACAGGGAGAGTTAATTCCCTGATTTTCCCGCCGCCTACGCCCGACGCTAACGCATACATCAATTTCCAAAAAAAATCATACACAATTCAAAGAACATGAAGTACAAAAATCACTTTTCCCCCTTGACGCCATCCAAATCCAGGAATAAACTGGATTTAAGAAAAGAAAGGAGGTTCGAGTTTGGGCGGTATCGTGGAAGCTCGCTCAATTGGGATAGTTGGAACAGGATCTTATACCGTTACACGTATATCAGAGCAAATTCCCGGATTATGCGGCAAATTGTCAGGACAACTGATCCATGCAAGGCACAAATCACTGCATCTATCGGGCGAATCTCCCTTTATACCGCAGCGGCTTAATAAATTTGTTATACATAAGAAGAACAGAGGAAATTAAATGAAATATGAAGAATTAGACTTAAAAATACCAATAGAGACAAGTGATTATGGCGAATGCTCAGAGTTTATAACAAACTCTATAGATATAATCATGAAAGATGCAATGGACAGTGAAAGAAACAAGATAATAATCAATACAAATCTCAAATTGGGTATACCAATGGAGAATGTAAATAAAATTGCAGGTCCATTTATTGAGGCATGGGCATTTGAAGTTTTTAGCGAAGCATTAGAAGATAAAAACAATACTTATAATCTTATAAATGTTGAGGCGGGAG
>Ga0164318_10001382_pt1 | contig 21490 bp, 16 predicted proteins | sample GuaBasSedimGuay9_FD_113734 | JGI IMG/M metagenome (GOLD analysis project Ga0164318, IMG submission 113734) | Subseafloor sediment microbial communities from Guaymas Basin, Gulf of California, Mexico - Guay9, Core 4571-4, 0-3 cm | ecosystem: Environmental > Aquatic > Marine > Hydrothermal vents... | reverse complement strand
GGAGGTGGTGAAAAGATATAATATAAAAAATAGAAAAAATTTAAAAAAGTAGTTGACTTTTTCTTTTCATAGACGGTGCACAACTTTATTAAATCGGTTTGTAGCACTAAATGCACAGGATAAAGTGGGTATGGCTTAAAGGTGATGGCTTATGGCAACATACAATAAAGTAGAAACATAAAGGTGATGGCTTATGGCAACATACAATAAAGTAGAAACACACCTTTAGGTGTGTTGATTTACAAAAAATTAATAAAGTTGTGCACCGTCCCTAAAACATAATATACAGGGGGGATTACAATGATAGGAAGGTATACACTTCCGGAAATGGGAAGTATATGGAATTTAGAAAATAGATTTAAAAAGATGCTTGATGTTGAGATTGCGGTATGCGAAGCATGGTCAAAGCTGGGGAAGGTTCCATCCGAATCTTTAAAATTCATAAAAGAGAAAGCAAAAATTGATATAAAAAGAATTGAAGAGATAGAAAAAGTTACGCGACATGATGTTATTGCATTTATTACAAGTCTTGAAGAGATGATTGGCGAGCATTCTAAATATATTCATCTCGGTTTAACATCTTCTGATGTTATTGATACAGCATTTGCTTTACTTGTAAAAGATGCAAGTAATTTAATTTTAAAAAAGTTAAAGCTTCTAAGCTCTGAATTAAAGAAAATGGCTAAAAGACATAAACTAACCTATATGATTGGGCGGACGCATGGTGTTCATTCTGAAGTAATAACATTAGGATTTAAGATTGCTTTATGGTATCAGGAATGCAAAAGAAATATAGAAAGATTTAAATTTGCAGCAAAAGAGATGCAAGTTGGTAAGATTTCAGGAGCTGTTGGAACATATTCAAATTTAGACCCAAGAGTTGAGACAATTGCATTAAAGAAACTTGGTCTTAGATCTGCTAAAATTTCATCGCAAATAATTCAAAGAGACAGATATGCATTTTATATTCAAACCATAGCACTTATTGGGGCTTTTATAGAAAAAATAGCACTTGAGATAAGGCTTTTGCAAAAGACAGAAACATTAGAGTTGGAAGAGCCTTTTGGCAAGGGACAGAAAGGGTCATCTGCTATGCCACATAAACATAATCCTATAATGTGTGAACAGCTCTCAGGCTTAGCCCGAATTTTGAGAGCAAATTCCATTGCAGCACTTGAAAATGTTGCGCTCTGGCATGAAAGAGATATTTCTCATTCTTCTGTAGAACGTGTAATATTTCCAGATTCTACAATTCTTATTGATTATATACTTGAGAAAATTCTATATATTCTTAAAAATTTAAAAATTAATAAAAATAGAATGTTAAAAAATATATATCTTACAAAAGGATTGGTATTTTCTCAAAATATTTTAACTAAGCTAATAGAAAAAGGTATCTTAAGAAATAATGCATATGTAATGGTCCAAAAAATTGCAAATAAAGCTTGGGAAACTGAAGGGAATTTCCAACAAATGGTAAAAGAAGATACAGAAATAAGAAAGCATCTTTCGTTAAGTGAAATAGAAGCATGTTTTGATTTTAAATCAAATGAGAAGAAAATATTAAAGGCTATTGAACGGGCTTTAAAATAATCTTATTTTTTTCCATAATATCTTACTCCACGAATATATTTAAAGTCAAATGATTTTTGGTGGCGATTCCATTCACTTATTGCTGATAGCATATATTTACTTCTCATCTCTTGCACAGGAGGCGAAATTTTTACTTTAAAATTTAAACTTTTAATTTCACCTGGCCCAATATAAGCTGTTACAATCTCTTTTTGGAGCGGATATACACCAGTTGTCTTAATAATCCTTGTTTTTATATTTTTAATTCCTCTTAAGCTTTGATTTTCAATATTAACAACAACATTAAAAATAGTATGTAGATATACTTTTTTAGGAGCAGCTATAGAAGTTTTTATTTCAAGTTCACCTTTTTCCAATCTAAATTCAGAGAATACTTTTCCAGCAGTAATGAACCATTCTTTAGGAGTATATATACCTCTTTTACCCCACAAAGCTCTTGAAATATCATGCCAGAACACCCCATCTGCCATACCGCCAAATGTTATTCTTTTGCTCCCAAGTATGGTTCTTCTTACTAATTCCTCAGGCGGATTAAGATACCGACTATCAAGTAAAGTAACATCAACACTTTCACCCACAAGTATATTTACCTGCTTTGAAGAAATATATCCTTTCCAATCAACAAGCACTTGTCTAAATTGTATCTGATTTGCTTCATAAAGCATAACAGCATCATAAGTAACTCCTGCATCAGTAAACATTAATGGGTCCTGTCCGTGTTGCTTTCCGTGTTCCCATCCAAGTGTAAATACCCATACAGGCTTTTTTGTTCCAGAATATTCAATTAGCTTATTAACAATTGTAGCAGACTTATGTGCTCTCCACCATTGCCATTTCTCTATAATATTTTTATTTCTTTCAATCCGTATCTTTCTTGCAAACCACTCTGCCTTCTTTCTAAGCGACATTTTTTCCCATCTGTCAGGCACAGCTATATTCATATCACGCACTACTTCATCAGCCATTTCATAACCGTCCAGATGACCAGTTCTTATATAATCTATGCCTATAAAATCAATATTAGGATCTGCATCAAATCTTTTAACAAGTTCTAATAGGTCCTCAAATCTTTTTTTGTCATTAAGAGATATATGCATATATGAAGGATATAAGGCACCTGTTTTGGGACTAAATGCAAGAGAAGGCTTATATCCCAATTTTTCACAGTGTTGTCCCTGATACCCAAAGCTCATAATCCAAGCTCCAAATATTAAACCTTCCTTTTTTGCAAATTTTGCGATTTTTTTAATTGCTTTCAATTTTGTTGGGTCAAATGGCTTTTCAGGTGTAACCATTATATTATAAGTTTCCGTTTCACCAGCAAGCATAAATAATGCATTTGCACCTGTAAATTTTGCCCATCTTATTATATTATACCAGTTCCCTTTGCGACCATCTGGTCCAATAATTTTTTTAGATAAAATATCTCCACCATATTCCAGAAGAATTGCACAAAGTGCCTTTTTTCGCTTCGGCGGATTCTTTCCTATAATCTCAAATTTAGTAGTTGAGGTTAAAACAGGACCAGGATAATCTGGTAATGCTTTGACAAGCAATTGATATTCTCCTAATTTGGGATTCCACGGTATAGGCCATTTGCCTGCCCATAGCCCTGATTCAGGATTATATCTTAATTCCACCTCTTTCATCTCTCCAATAGTTTTAACAATTTTCCCCCCTCTATATACCGAGGCTATAAGTGTCCCTGTAGTAATAGGTTGATTTGATAAATCTTGATACTTAGCAAAAATTTCTACAAGCTCATATCTTAAATAACGCGGTTTAGATGTTTTTACAATGAGTGGATTAAAAACCTTCTCTGAATCTAAATCATTATTGCCACCTTCACTGTTTATCTTTGCAGATACAATATTGGGATTAAATATATCTGCTACATAATCATAAAAATAATTTACAAGGTAAGTAAAAATTATTATTCCAACTGCCAAAAATAATCCAATAAATTCATGCTTTTTCATTGTCTACCTCTCCTTCATATGGTGTAGTATCAAATAAAAGTTTTATTCTATAATCTTCATTTATAATTCCCTTTATCATATAATGAACTATATATGCACTTCCAATCCCTATTAATAAAGTTAAAATCCAGATAAAATTTCTGTGTTTTGGAAAGATTTTGAAATATGTAAAAATAAAAAGAGGAATTTCTATCCCCAGAAAGGCTCCAAGAAGAAATATATAAAATCTTATTCTTGCAATAATTGTTTTGAACTTTTTATATGGCATATTATCTTTACCTTATTTTTCTAATTTATCGGGAAAATATAATTTTTCTTTATTTTAGTATAAAATTTGCTCTGCTTCTTATTGCTAACTATAGAAAAATTTTTCCAGATAAAAAAATTAAATAAAATAATTGGATATAAACATAAATAAAGAAGAGATGCTGATACTATATTAATGCGTCAATAGAAATTTCAGAAATTATGAAAACTTATGCAGGATATATTGGGATACATTCAGAATTATTGAAGTGATTTTATTCTTTCTTTATCTCTTTTAGTCTATTTTTTAAAAATTCATCAAGTTTTTTCTTTTTCACTTTCATTGATTCTATTGTTTGAGTAAATTTTTTTTCAGATTCCTGCTTTTCTATTTTATATTTTTCAAATGCATCTTTAAACCTGTCCCCGCTACTCTCTTTAACAAGAGGTTTCCGAACTTCAACTATCTCTCCTGTATGTCTGTTTATTATAAGTATAGCATCACAATTTGGACATTTTATTTTTAAAAACTCGTCCATTAAATTTCCTCCTTCAATAAATGTGTTCTTTCGTAACAAAATGTTGGAATTTATAAATTTTTATTTATCCCTTAATCCGATAAGCGACACATCCCTGTGCAACATATTTAGCGAGGTTAGAAAACCCCAGCTATCGGATATAATATAGTAACTTTTATTTACAATGCTTCTTTACTATTAAAAAGATTCGGAAAATTTGTGCCAAAACTATCTATATCCATTTTCGAAAATCTATTGTATAATTCCATATCATTAATTAGCCAGGTATTTACCGCAATATTCATCTTATGCATTGAATCAACAATTTCAGGTGTAAGGTAAAACCATAATGGATGTATAGCTGATAGTTGAAGTTCTTCTACATACTTCTCAAGATTATAAATCCTTGAACTGTATAATAGCCCTGTATAAATCTCAGGATTTATATCTTTTATTTTTTTCAATGTCAAATGGTCAAATGATGAAATAATTACTTGATTGTAAAATTTATATTCATCAATAATTTTAACAATTTCTTCCTCAATACTTGGATAAAATACAGGTCCATTTTTTATCTCTATATTAAGTTTCACATTAGGATGATTAAGCAAAAATTGAATAACTTCCTCTAATAATGGGACTTTTTCACCCTTAAATTTTTTGTCAAATTTAATACCAGCATCTAATTTTTTTATCTGACCAGATGTAAGTTCACATACATATCCTGTTCCTGTAGTTGTGCGGTTAACTGTATGGTCATGGATTACTATAAGCTTTTTATCTTTTGAAAGCTGAACATCAATTTCAACCATATTAACATTATGTTTAATGCCTTCTTTTATTCCAGCAATAGTATTTTCAGGAGCAAGCCCCATAGCACCTCTATGTCCCAAAACCATAGGTTTATTAGTATCTTTTCTCCAGGGATTCATTATTTAGATACCTCTTAATATTATTTTTATTTAGACTTTAATTTTACATTACAGCACTGCACCAGTTTATCTATCACTTTTTCGCTCCTTTATAGTATAATAATCTATATTTTATTTTTTAAATCGTCAAGTTTGTTGAAGAGTGTGCTGAAGATAAAATTAATTTTAATTTTTTATTATGATTAAGTTAACTTACTATGCTTGAATATGGTGCAATAGATTTATATGAGAGAAAAATAAAGCCAAATAGTTAATCTATATTCCCAGATTTTCATACCTAATTATTCTGCTGGTACCCACAATACATTATCAAGATAGACAATTATTGGATTCGATGATGAAGCTCCTAGGTTAGCTCCATGAAGACCAAAAGGCACACTAATATTCGTTAAGCCATTCGCAAGTGATGGTATAATATCATTCAATGGTATCTCACAATGATGCCACTGATTATCAGGGTCTATTCCTAATATATCTTCGAAAAACTTTTTATTATAATCATCCGTATCAATGTTGTCATTTTCCTCAATTTTTATAAAGAAATCATTAGCTGTTTCACATTTTACATCAAATGTTATTTTGCCATTAGAATAAGCAGAAAGGTCTCGTCCCAGATTGTCATATGTTCCTCCTTTCCATTTAGTCTCACAGTTAATAAAAACTGCGAATTTTATAGCCATTCCTCCATCCCCAGTTATTTCTATTTTTAATCCCCTTGTGCCTTCTGTATATTCATCTGGATTATAAGTAGCTGAAAGTTCACAGCAAATAGGAGAAGGTGGCCATCTCATCATTATTACTGCTTTATGGTCATTAGTTGCGCTAAGAGGGCATCTATCATAATGCAATTCAGGATATGATTCAGTAAAAACTCCTAAAACTGGTAATAATATCTTAACTGAGACTTTATCTGTAAGGTTTCCATATTTTGCAACAACATATACTGTTTTTGGGAAAGGAGCAGGGGTTTCAGGTAATGCATAAAATATTCCTGCTGAATTTATTATGCCATAATCACCTTCAACAGACCATTGTGGCGTGATATTTACAAAGTTATTATTTTTATCATAAGCATAAACTGTAAATCTTTTTGTTTCACCTGCTCTTACAGAAGCACTTTGTGGAGAAATCTGTATCTTTACAGGCTCACCTGTAGGTGTCATTATTTCTTTTGAACAGGAAATTAAAAAAAGAATAGATATTAAAATAGATACATATTTTGCTCTCATCTTTAAATACCTCCAAAATAGAATTTTGCTATTGTATGTAATCCGCTCTATATAAATATACCGCATTTTTTTAAAATTTCAACAATTTTTTTACACAGGAACTTTTTCAGCACCTATTGGATGGCATTTCGTTGGCAGCGCTTTACTTTACTCCTTTTTTTCTTCGTTTATCAATATATAAATCATCGTCGGCTTTTTTAAGCAATTTCTGAATATCCTTAGCATCTTCAGGAAAAGAGGATATTCCAACACTGAAAGTTATTTCTTTTACTTCATTATCAAATTCTACTGATATAGAATTTGAAGATAACCTCTTGGCAAATGCTTTTGCCTGCTTTTTATCTATATGAGATGCAATTATAACAAATTCATCACCACCGTATCTACATAAAATGTCACTTTTTCTGGTATATATTTTTATAACTTCAACCGCCCTTTTTAATACTTCATCGCCATTTAAGTGTCCATATTGGTCATTTATCAGTTTAAAATTATCTACATCAAGAAAAAGGAGTGAAAAAGGATATTTAAATCTTTTTGCTTTTTCCATTTCAATTTCAAGATATTCCATAAAATATCTATAATTAAATACACCAGTTAAAGGATCAGTGATAGAAATCTCTTTAAGTTTTTTTATTAAATTGTAGTTTTTGAGAAAAAGCGATAATTGTGCTCCAACTATTTTAAGAAAATTAATCTGACTTCTATCCAATTTTATTTGAGAAATTAAATTATCTACCTCTATAAATCCATACGGATTTGCATCATTATTTTTTAAAGGCACCACATAGTAAATATCAGAAAAATTCTTTTTATAAAAAGATTTAACATCATAAAGATTATCTTTCCCAAAATTTATTTTATTAATTATGCTCTCACTATATACACACTTGTAAGTATTTCCTTTTTTATGAAGATAAAGCCTTGCTCTATCAAATCTGCCATATTTAATTAAATTTTTAAGAATTACTTTCAATATATAAGATAACGAATAATTACCCCCTAATAACATATTTATCTCTAAAAGTGCATTTAATTGTTTTATTCTTATTTCTCGTTCAAGTAAAAGTTTGTTTTGCCTTATACCAACACATATAAAAAATGCTATCTCTTTAATAAATTCTATCTCTTTTTTGGTAAATGGCTTATGAGAAATACTTCTGTCAACAGTAACAAGCCCATAAAGTTTATTATCGTAAAATAAAGGAAAAATTAGCTCTTTGCTTGAAATAATAGGAGATTGCTTTTTTATTGAAAGAATTCGCTGGTCATCATTTATATCATTATTTAAATTCAATTCCTCATCTCCAATCAAAATATGTTGATTAAAATATACAATTTCTGATTGAAGAGTATTTTTTTCAGAATTGTAGGTAAATATATTTACCCTGTCTACTATAATATTATTTATTAAATAATTTAAAACATTTTTTAAGCCCTCATTTTCATTTAATGGACTACATAAAATATTATGGAAATAAGTAGAGCCTATATTATCATTGGACATAATTTAAATGCAATCCTCCTTTTTGTGTAAATTTTTTATTTTCTTTTCCATAAATCAATTAAAAAATTGATTTTTTTATTTGTTAGATTTAATTCTCTTTTTAACCTTTGATGTGTATATTTGTTATGTTTTATAAGTTGAAATATATTATATATACTGTTGACAAATATTTCTTCAAATGAGCCCCAAAATGGCACAGGCGGATATGTTCGCCCATTCTTTATCGCCTTAGTTATTGCATCAGGAAATAAAAAATTATCTATTACCTTATTAAAAGTCTCTTTTCTAACAGGAATCATTCCTATGAATGAAATATATCTTTTCTGAGAAAGATTGGATGTTAAAAACTTTATAAATTCCTTGCTTTCATCAAACATTTTGGTCCCTTTAACTATTCCGAGACAGCTACCACCAACAAAATTGCAATTACTGCTATTTAAGCAAGGTATATTTACAGCAGTAAAAACAGACTCCTTTTTATGCGCTTTTATAAAAGAACGTGTTGTCCATATATTAGCAAAACAGAAAATACCTCTATCACGGAGAAAAAAATCCCATAAAACATCTCCATACTTATTTGTTAGTAAATCTTTTATTCCGTACTTGTTTAGAATATCAAAAAACAATTTTATACCTTCAAAATTTTTACCTGTGGTTAAATCAATATAGTTATTTACAGTATAATTTCCACCACTACCCCATACAAAAGATGAAATATATTGAAGTAATATATGCTCTTTTTTCCCACCTAACGCTAAAACTTCCTGCTTATGTTTTTTGCATATGCTTAAAAAATCATCAAGTGACTCTATTGATGTGTCTTTTATTTTACTATTTTTATAAAATAATAATGCAATATCCAGAAACCATGGAATAGCATAATATCTGTTTCTTATTTTTGGTGAAATATTAAAAATAAATTCATTACTATTAACTATATCAGTAATATCAGCCAGATAATTTATTGCGGATAGAATACTTACCCAGGAACTACCTATTTGGACCACATCAGGCTTATTATTTCCTTTAACAGAATTTATTAGGTATTCCCATATCTTACCCCAAGGAATTTCTATAAGTTCTACTTCTATATTTGTCAATTCTGTAAATATACTTATTTCTTTTTGGATTAGCCGACTTCCTTCTACAGGGTCATTTGGTAATGCCCAAAAAGATAATTTTGCCATAATAAAGCCCCATAATAAAACAAATTCAAAATTAAATAATCATAATATCTTCTTTATATTGTGTAAGATATTATAATAAAATAAAATTGTCAAGATAATTTTTGCAAACGATTGTAAATTGTTAATCTATAAAATTTAAGTCAAAACATCCCCCCACTTTTTTCTAAAATATATTCTATTTTTTATAATGTTAACTATAAATTATAATTTCCGAACACAATTTAAATAAATACGAGAGAGGCGGAATATGCCTTTTTATAGATAAAAGGATACTTAAAATATAATAAAGGGTGTATATATTGAAGGTGAAATTTAAAAAATTTTTAAAAAATTACTTGACATTTGAATTTTTTTGTGCTATATTATTAAATAAATTCGTAAAGCGAAAAAGTTTTCTAAAATATAAGCAGGGAGGGGGATATAACATATTTTGTAATAAAACATTTTTGCAGTTTGAAAAAAATTTATAAAAAGGAGGTGAAAAATTATGCAAAAAATTATGCTGATTATAGCAGGGATGCTCCTGCTATTTGCACCTGTAATTTATGGTCAAACCAAGCAGCAGGTGGAAGTTACTGCTACACTTCAGTCCTTACCAATGTCCATCTTTGTAACAGATATTCAGATGACAGGCAAATTTGGTGGCACAGCAAAAAACGGAGTGGTAGAATTTACAAGTGTGGACCCCACTGCTCTTAAAGACGGCAAGTTCGCTACTGCTGTAGAGGTCCTAAAGATTGATTTTGAGCCAGGTAACAATATGTTCAATATCCAGGTTTATACTGCTAACTCTAATGAAGGATATAGTCCTAGCAAACATTTGGGCAGTTATGAAACTGGATTCTGGAACGACTATGAAGAAGCAAATGGAATGCTTAATCAGGATAACACAGATTATGTTGCTCCACTACTCTGGTCCTGTTATGATGAGAATACTACTACAGAATGTAGCCAAGCTGGCATAGATAATGGTGAATGGGGCTATTTCAAAGACTATTATACTCATATAGGTGAAGGTGCCACAGGTCTGTTACTATCTCATGAAATTGACCTCTCTTCCCATAGTTCAAATGGCGGATATGTTACTCCTTCAAGCGGTTATCCATACGAAGACTGGGAAAAAGGATGGAAAAGAGATTTTTCAAAACCAGTTGATAATATCGCTCATTGGGTAAAAGGTGGTGTAGATATGGTAGGTTATCGCAAAATCGTATATGGAACTGGTGGACAATATTACAATATTACTATGCCAGAATATGGTGAAACTACCCCACTTACTGATAAGACCATCTATATGGCAATTGCTGGACAATTTGATGGTAAACCCGCAGGTCCGTATAAGACCAGCAATGTATATGTAGAAATATCTTCTGAATAAAGAACAGTTTAGATTTACAAGCCGAGCCTATCTTAAGGCTCGGCTTATACTCTTTCTTTAAAAAAGCTCTTTGAATGTAAAAAATAAATAAGAATGAAGCAGAAAAGAGGGATTATAATGAAAAAGTTTATGTTTATCAGTTTTATAATTGTATTTTTTACCAAAATTGTAGCTGCAATAACAGTTTCGCCTGCAGTTGTAGAGATATCTGTTTTACCTGGAACACAAACAAATGTTTCCTATATTGTAAAAAATCCTTTAAACAAGAAGATTTTGGTTAAGGTAAAAGCAGAAACATTTAGTGGCAAAAATGTCTCCAAGTGGTTACAATTATCACCTACAAAATTTGAACTTTCATCTGGTGAAAGCAAAAAAGTAAAATATACTGTTAATATTCCAAATGATACAAAAGGCGAAATAAGTGCGAAAGTATATTTTGACCAGCTTCCGGTAAAAGACAAAAATACTTTAGGCGGGGCAGCAATTATACCACGAATTGGCTCTGCTTTTTATGTAAGTGTAAAAGGCACAGAAATTATTTCTGCACAGTTAAATAAACTTGATATAAAACAAACAAGTTCTAAATTTCTTCTCTCCACAGAAATAATGAATAAAGGAAATGTTCATCTCAGGTTTTATTATGATATTGAAATTTATAATGACAAAGGTGAAAACATACTTGCAACACCTAAAAGTCCACTTGTAGTAGTCCTTCCTGGTATCACTAAAAATATCAATAATGTGCCTATAAAATTGAATAAACAACTATTATCAGGGAAATACTATGTTATACTCCATCTTTACTATGGAAACATTATGCCACTTACAAATAAGATGAGCAAATTAGTTATACTGGAGGCACAGGAATGAGATATAAGTATTTTGTATTATGTTTTTTTATTTTATATTTACTAACAAAAGATTCAAATATATGTCAAGCACAAGCACAAAAAGCTCAAACAGAAGTATCTGCTAATTTCCTTTCCAACTTTGGAGATTTGTTAGATGATTTTAATGATGGTAATTCAATAAATACTTGGGGTTATCCAACATATTATGGGGGTGGAAATAAAGGGAGTGGCAATGCATCTTATATTGATGAAGGTTATGAAGGAAAATGTTTAAAACTGGATTATAATGTGGAGGAACCTAACAGTTTTTTCTGGTATTGTTCAAAGTTAGGAGAAGAGAATCTTAATAGCTATAATGGTTTAACTTTTTATGTGCGAGGGGAAAATGGTGGTGAATATTTTAAAGTAGAGCTTAAAACAAGGGCAATAGCAAATCAGGGTGGCAGAAGTAATGCACATTTATACATAACAGATTATCTTGATGGTGGTGTAACAACAAGCTGGCAGAAAGTAGTGATACCATTTAAAAATTTTGCAAATATCACAAATTTCAATTATATGAAGGAACTCACAATTGTATTTGAAGAATATCAAAGTGGAGCAAACGGCTCTTCAAAGATAGGCACAGTATATATAGATGATATAAAATTCACAAATGTGGCAGGCGGGTTTGATGTTATAAGGATAGACCATTATGGAGACAAAGTCGGAATATGTGCTTTAGGTGGAAATCAAGGAATATTTACTGGCGGTGGCGGGTCCTGCTCTATTACATACACTAATATTGCTGCTCATAGCTATAATTATGGACTAATGCTTTATTATAATACTGTAATTGGCTTTGCAGGAGTATGGACAAAATTTGGTGGCGGTTTATCTGGTAATAGTGGAATGCCTGTTGATTTTAGTGCATATAACAAAATAACATTTTGGGTAAAAGCTAAATCTGATACTGAAAACCCAAAAGATATGATTGTAGAATTAAAAGATGATGGTGGAGGAAAATTTACAAAAATAACTGGTATTACTACATCCTGGCAAAAATATGAATTAAATTTAAGTAACTTTAAAGATTGGTGGGGCAATCCTCTTGATAAATCAAAAATAATGGAGCAATGTTTTACTTTTGATGATTGGAGAATTAGCGGTAGCCTAACAGGCACAGTTTACATAGATGAAGTTCAATTTGAAAAATAAATTATAGGCACGGTTTTTACCACTACAAAAAAACAAGGATAATGTATCTTTAATGGAGTGTTAAAATTATGAACAAAATGCTAAAAAATTCAAAACTATTAATAAAATTTTTTGCTGTAACTTTGATATTTATATATATACAAAATACTTTTGCTGATTCTATATCTGTGTCTGTGTTTACAATTTCAAATAATAAACAAACAAATTCTGTTGTTTTTGGAAATCTTCCACCTTTTACAAGCTATACTTTGGCACAACAATATGTGGAAATAGAATATACTGTTGATAATTCAAATGACTGGGCAATTCAAGTATATACCCATAACACACAGTTCTATTCATATGATGGACAATATGGTGGATTGATTGGAATAACAAAGAAAAGAAGGGTTCCGCTTCTCTGGCAAGTCTATACAAATACTAATAATATTAAATGTTCAAATGATAATAATTGGGGATATATAAAAGATAAAAAAGATATTGATTGGCACAATAGAATGGATTACAGGCTTATTGCCTATAATGGGTTATTAGGTAAATTCCCGAAAACTAATAGACCTACCATCTCTCCAATTATGCTTTATATTGGTGGAAACTTTGTTAATGCAGTGCCTGATGATTATACTACACAACTCTATATAGAATTACTACCATATAGTGGGCTTTTCATTCCGCCTGGCATTACTGTTCAACAGCCACCTAATGAGATTAATATTATAGGTGATAAAATTGTAATATATGCTCAATTTTCAGACCAAGATATAATAGAAAGTGCTACTTTCTGGTATAAGAAACATTCTGATGCGAATTATAAAAAAATAGAATATACCCCTTATAGCACAAGCTATTATTTTAAAGCTGAGATTTTACCTAATGAAATAACAACAGATGGTATAGATTATTACTTTGAAGCAAAAGATACTCAGAATAATATTACAAACACAAAAACTTATGTTATAAATGTTATTCCAAGCAAGAGAGCAACTATAGGTAGCAGTGGTGGAACAATTACACTTACTGATGGGAATCCAGAAGATGGTGAAGCAAAATTAAGTATTCCTGGTGGAGCAATTAATGAAAGCCAAACCATTACTATGCGTCAGATATATAAGCAAGAGGAGATAATTCCCGGAAGTGGAATTGTAAGTGGGAAAATGCCTGTGGTTATGTTTGAATTTAGTCCAAGTATAACATTTGAAAAGCTTGTTAATATAACATTACTTTATTTTGACCTGGATAATGATGGAAAGGTTGAATTATCCAATGGAAAAGAAACAGAAATAAAAGAAACAGAACTTGGAATACTGTGGTGGGATGGATTTGATTGGAGATATGTGGGTGGAGAGATTGATTCACAAAATAATACAGTCTCAGCAAAAGTTACACATCTTTCAATATTTGGTTTGTTTCCTGTTGGACATTTAACAAAAGAAGCATTTCTTCCAAAAGAAAAGATAATTACTCCTAATGGTGACGGTATAAATGATATTATGTATTTTGGAGCTGCAGGTGAATTTGAAATTAATATATATGATATGTTAGGAAGAAGAATAAGAACAATTAGAGATATTCCGGAATGGGATGGTAGAGATGAGAATGGTAATTATGTAGAAGGTGGGGTTTATATTTATCAAGCTGAGATGATGATAAATGGAAAAAAAGAGATGATAAGTGGTGCGGTTGTTGTTGCAAAATAATATCATTAATGGAGGTTATATAATGTGGAGAAAAGTTAAAGTTTTATTAATTATTATTATTATTTTATTTATTCAAAATACTTTTGGTGCGTTTAAAGAGGCTAATACACTATGGTATGCACGAGCTGCAGGAATGGGAGGATCTTTTATTAGTATTGCTGATGATGCAGCAGCACCAATATCCAATCCAGCAGGATTAGCACTGGTTAAAGATTTTCAAGTATTACTCAACTATTCAAAGCCCTATTTGGGACTGGATGCTTATATAGGTGGAGAAAAATTCGGATGGAATTATTCATACCTTTCAGTAGCTATCCCTAATGAAAATATCGGAACATTTGGCTTTGGTTGGAAAGATTTTAGAATTACAGGGGTTTATGAAGAATATTCAATATTATTTAGCTATGGTATATCATTAGAACGAATATTTACTCGTAAGGAGCGAGAAATATATATTGGTATTAATCTGAAATATCTTTGCAATAATTTTAGCCTGGATAAAAGAGCATCAATAGACCCTGTCTTTCGTAATGGAAAAAGTAAAAGCAATATAGGTTTTGATATAGGTTTGCTCACTACAAGGCTTATCCCCAATTTGCCTAATCTATTTGTTGGGTTTATTGTAAAAAATATAAATGAACCTAATATGGGGCTTTCAAGAAACGACCCAGTTTATAGAGAATTTGGAATAGGTGTTTCGTATTTAATAATAAAATATACTGGGATGAAGGAAAGTATTCCTGATATAATAACACCTAATTCCTTCCTAAAAAACAAAAAATATAGAATAGTAACTGAAATTAGACCAACTGTAGATATTACATATAGAAATAAAGAATTTAATTTAGCAGGTGGTATAGAATGTTGTTTCTTTGATAGACTTTTAAAGATAAGAGCCGGTGGAAATTTTAATGAAGCCTCTGTAGGCTTGGGCACAGAATTATCCTTGAAATTTGCAATAGGAATTATTGATTATTCTTTCTGTTTCCCATTCAGAATAAAATCTAACTACGGCTCTCACAAGATTTCAGTAAGGTTTAAATTATAAAATGGGGACGGTGCACAACTTTATTAATTTCTTTGTAAATCAACACACCTAAAGGTGTGTTTCTACTTTATTGTATGTTGCCATAAGACATAATTATTAAGCCATATTCACTTTATTCTGTGCATTTAGTGCTACGAACCGATTTAATAAAGTTTTGCACCGTCCCCCAGGGGTATTATTTTTTTCTTATCCATTCACCTGTAGGTAATTGATAATATTCACCTTCTTCTAATTCATCTCTATACATTTTTGCAAAACTTTTCATTACATTGTCAAGGTCATCTACAGTGAGGTCTTCATTTCTATTAATAACCTCAAGCATTAAAATGAGTCTGGCATCATTTTCCTCGCTAATTATTTGTAAAATTCTTTTTTTTTCTTTCTCATTTTTTTCTATTTCTGGATTCGCAATATAAGAGATAAATCCTTTATTGTTTTCTCCTATTATACCCATTTTTTTGAGCTTCTTTATTTCTTCTTTATTATACTCTTGGGTATTAATCGCATCAAGAACTTTTCTGCTGAACTGTGATTGAAGATTGTTTGTATTTGTTGAATACATCATTTTTAATCCTTCAACAGTTTGAGCAGATGAGACAAGCCATACATCCTCGCGAATCTGTTTGTATGTCCCAAGTATCTGATTTTCAAGGGATGTCCTTTCTGATGTAATAGTTATGGGTGGAATACTTATCATACAACAGCTTTTGATTCTTACACAGTTTTGTAATAAACAGGTGAAAGAGATAAGTGTAAATAATATATAAAACTTTCCTAAATCTCTCATAATCAACATAAATATACTATAATAAAAATCTAATGTCCATAATTTTTCATTCAATTCAGCGCTGACGAGAGAATAGTTAATTTTAAGCATAAATTATGATAACCAGATAAACAAGCAGAGAAATTGTAGTAGCCTGATTTATCAAGCCCCTACAAGCAAAATTTTGACAGTTCAATCTCCATTGTAAAATTAAATTCAGCAAATAAAGTGTAGCTATATAAGATATAAAAAATACCGGTTTAATTGTGTTAGATTCACGGGGTTTATGCCTAAATTTTTACAAAAGTGTCTTTCCCTGTAGAGAAAATTATTTTATTGTTTGATTTTATATAAATAGGTGGGATATAAAATTTTCCAGACAAATATGGTCTAATTATATAATAAATATGATGCTTTCCTTTAGATAGATAAGGAATTTTTATTATTATTTTATTTAATTTATTTATTATACTATAATTTAAATCAGGACTGATATTTGTTAAATGATATTTATATTTTTCTTTTATTACAAATTTACATCCAGCTGGTAAAAAATCAATAAGGGTTAGATTATTGAATTCTTTTTTTGTTTTTAGTCTAATCTCTACAAGTATATCCTGATTTCTCTTAAAATGTTTCCCGGTATTTTTTGGCTTGCTATAATATCTTCCTTTTTTTTCATAGTATTTTAAATAATAAAATTTTTTCTTTAGTTTTAAATATTTATTTTTTTTTCTATAGATTTTTTTAGGAGATATTACAGAAATAAAGAACTCATCATAGCTTGAATTTAGAGGGGAAACCCATTTTGCTCCAATTTTTATGGTTTTATCTGTCAGTGGCTTAAGAAATAGGAATATCTCTTCAATATCTTGAGGAGAACTTTTAATTAGCTTAGTAGTATTACTTATAAATTTTCCATTAATGATATTAAACATAAATTTAACTTTTAAAGGGATATTTTTATAATTTTGGATACTTGCACTAATAAAGATTTTATCTTTAGTTGTTAGGAATTCTGGTATAAAATAATTTACATCAATTCCTTTTTCTGAAGAATGAGCAATTTTTTTTATTCCAGTTTTTGAATCACAAGTAACACCATAAAATAAAGTTATCCACTTTGCCATAATATCGGGATATTTTACTTTTAATATAGAAGGATTATCTTTCTGAGTGGTTATTAAATCATAATTTAATGAGGAAAAGTTTAAATAGGGACTATAGAAAAAATCCCAGCTTGTAAATTTTTTTTTCGTTTCTTTAAAATAAGTTTTTTTCTTCTTCTTTTTCTTCAAGTTAGCTGTTATTACTAAATTATTCTTTAGAGGATACCATATTTTATATAGGTCTATAATCCTATGATTATATAGTTCAATAAAGTCATAATTTAAAGTAGAAGATATAACATCTGCTATTATTTTATGTCCCCAGATATTATATGTTTGGAATTTTAATCTATTTTCAGACAAAGCAGGCAATTTTTCATCTAAAATTTCACTTTTTATTTTTAACATTTTTATAATTAAAGGCACTTTTAAATTTATGCTTTTTGAGAAAATTTTATTTTTATAAGCATAAGTTACATTTAAATATACATTAGGTGAATATTTTTCATATATTGGGAAATCAAATATTAAAAAATTCCTTTCAATTAAAACCATCTGAGATGCAAATACTTTTTCATTTTCAATTGATATATTGCACCATATATTTTTATGTGGAAGAAGAATTAGAGCTTTACCAATATCACTGTAAGAATATTCATCTTTATCTGGAATTATTATTATATTTTTTATTTTACCTTTTATTGTAAGCCCATAAGTATATGAGATTATGTAAAAAAAAGTTGAGGCAGAAACTATTCTGCCTGATTTGCTTTTTATTTTAATAGTAGCTTTATAAAATCCATCCTTTTTTAAGTTTATTGTTTCTTCTCCTTCTAAACTTTTTTTTAAAAAGCTCTCTTTTTTATATACAATATTTTTGGGAAATTTTTTCTCTATATCTGAAATTTTATAAATAAAAAGTTCGCATTTATCTATTCTGGCAGAAGAGTTTAAGGGTTCTATTTTATATAATATCTTTACAGGGGTTCCAATTTCATAAAGATTCTTTTTAGAATTTATTTTAATTTTAAAATCTGAATTAATTACTTTTATTTTTACATAATCACTTTCCACTATCCCATTGTTGCTTCTACATTTTAATATTATTTTTAATTCATAATTAAATTTTTTAGAAAGGAAATCTGGCAGAAACTTGAAATAGACTTTTCCTCTTTTAATTTTCTTTTTTAGTATTTTGAATAAATGAAAGTTATTTTGATTTAACTTTTTTGCCCATATTTCACAACGCATCATTCCATCGCGAAGCTTTGTCCCATCTAAATGATATACTTTTACTGTCAATTTTATTTTATCATTATGGGAATAAGTAAATTTTTCAGGTTTTATTCTAAAAATATAAGTATAATGATGATTTTGTAAAACAATAAATTTATAGATATCTCTATTTTTTTCCCATAAAACTTCTGCTTTATAGACGCCTTCTTTAAATTCTTCTCCTATAATTTGCTCAAATTTATAAATGCCATTATTAATATTGTTTATGTTTCTTTTGATAATTATATTGTTTTTACTATCATAAATTGTGATTCTAATAGATGAGATTGGAGGTGGAATATATTGAGAATTTTTGTATTCTCTTAGAATAACTGTAAATCTTAAAATCTCTTTTAACTGATAATACTTCTTTTCAGGTAAAATTTTTATAAAACTTAATTCTTTATGTATTTTTTTTAGAGGTGTAGGATATATTATATCATAATTGTTATTATAATTTGCTATAATTATATTATCTCTATGCAAAAGTTTAATATTATAAAAATAATCTTTTTTTTGTTTTAATATTGAATTGCCCAGCTGAAGTTTAAATCTTTTATATGGAACCCCTGTCCATAGATTTACCGCCCATATAAGTAAATTATCTTCATATTGCTTTGTAATAATTTTTAGTTTTGTAACTATACATAATTTATAGTATTCATTTTTATCATTAATCTGAATTAAATAACAACCAGGATTTAGATTTTTCAGTTCTATAAAATTGTGTTGTTTATGTAAAATATTAGTGAATGAAACTATAAGATTATGGGTTATTTTTTTTGAGTCAATTTCTCTATATATCAAAGCCTTTTTTATCTCTGCTTTAGGAATTTTGTAAACTTTGATAAAGACTTTTCGGCTTTCTCTTGTTTTTATATATATTCTTTTCTTTTCTGAAGTAGAAAATTTTAAGATTTCATCAACTTTTAGTATCTCTGCATTAGTTAATGTAGTGTAAAGTAATAATAAAAAAAATATATTAATTTTTTTTAATTTCATTTGCTATTGCTTTTAGGAACTCTTTTTCATTTTGAAAGTTGAATTTTATTTTAAATACGAAAATTGGTATATTGAATTTTTTTAACTTAATATAATCTTTTTCTGTAGTAATTATTATATCATATTTTTGGCTTTCATTAATAATAAGTTCTATATCTTTTTTCCTGTAGTAATGATGGTCTGGAAATGTTAAGCTAAAAATTTTTTTAGGTTTTAAATATCTCTTTACAAGAAATTCAAAATATTCTGGATTTGCTATGCCAGATATAATTAAAACTTTTTTATGCAGGTATTTTTTTAAATTAACTTTTCTGTTGTTTATTCTTAATTCTGATAGGATAAAATTTGATGCGAATAATTTTGTATTAGGATTTATTGATTTTATAATAGATTTCAACTTTTTAAAAGAATATTCTTTTTTTACAATTTTTTCATATTTAGTAATAATTACATAATCTGCATCTTTAAGTGCATCTATAGGTTCTCGTAAAATTCCAGCAGGTAATAGATATTTATTACCAAAAGGATTAAAATAATCTATCAAAACTATATTAATGTTACGCTTAAGTTGAAAATGTTGAAATGCATCATCAAGAATTATTATTTGTGGCTTAATCTTCTTTTTTGCATATTTTATTCCATCAATTCTTTTTTTTGATATTATTACAGGGAGTTTTGTTTCCTGTGCAATAAGTAATGGTTCATCCCCAAGTTGAATTGCAGAATATTTATATAGATTTTTTATTAAGAAAGGTTTTTTATTATATCTGCTTTTATATCCTCTGAGGATTATACAGACTTTATATTTTTTAGCAAGTTTATTAGCAAGAAAGATTGCAAAAGGTGTTTTACCAGTTCCTCCTGTTGTTAGGTTGCCTATACTTATTATAAATGAATCTCCAGCTTCTAATTTATATCCTCTTTTTCGTTTGGTAGTTATAATTATTTTATAGATAAATGATAAACCAAGTAGAACAGAAAAAATTAGACTAAAAAGTATATTTTTTTTAGTATTAAAAATTATTTTTTTAAATAGTTTTTCCATATAAATTCTGCTATTTTTTTAGATGTTCCTTGGTTCATTTTTAGAGTTTTTATTCCATTTTCACCCATTTTTTTTATTTGAGCTGGGTTTAATAAGAGAGTTTTTGTTTTTTCGTAAAGTTCATCTTTATTTTTTACCATAATACCAGCATTATTTTTGATAAGCATTTGAAATGCCACATAATTATTCTTGATCCATGGACCAAATATAACTGGCTTTTTACAGGATGCAGGTTCAAGTGGATTATGACCACCAACTGGCACAAGCGTGCCACCAACAAATGAGATAGTGCTTTGTTGATACATATCAATAAGAACGCCCATTTTATTTACAAGAATTACATCTGATACAGGCTTATTTTTTATATCTGTGTATAAGTCAAATTTTATATTATATTGCTTTAATATCTTTATAATTTTATTTACTCTCTCCAAATGTCGTGGAGCAAGAATAAGCTTTAATCTGGGAAATTGTTCTTTTAGCTTTAAAAATGTAGAGAGAATTATCTCTTCTTCACCTTCTCTTGTGCTACCACAGGTTATAACTGATGATGATTTTGGAAATAAAAAAATAGATTTGCTTTGTCTTTTTAATTGGACATCAAACTTTGTTACCCCAATGTATTTTATTTTAGACGGTGCGATACCTAAAATTTTTAGGTGTTCCGCTGTTTCTTCATTTTGAACAAAGAATATTTCAATATTTTTTAGAATTTTAGAAAATAGAAATTTAAAAAATTTATAAAACTTAAAACTTTTTTCTGAAATTAAAGTATTAATATAGATTATAGGAATTTTAAATTTTGCGGCTTGCCATATAAGATTAGGCCATATTTCTGTTTCTTCAATGATAAGAACAGAAGGTTTGATTTTTTTTATAAAATTTTTTATAAGAAATTCAAAATCAAAAGGAATAATTGCAGTATAATTTT
>Ga0164318_10001381_pt1 | contig 21492 bp, 19 predicted proteins | sample GuaBasSedimGuay9_FD_113734 | JGI IMG/M metagenome (GOLD analysis project Ga0164318, IMG submission 113734) | Subseafloor sediment microbial communities from Guaymas Basin, Gulf of California, Mexico - Guay9, Core 4571-4, 0-3 cm | ecosystem: Environmental > Aquatic > Marine > Hydrothermal vents... | reverse complement strand
TCTCAAGCTTCAAGATCGAAATCTATTTGAGTCATTTAGATTCGCTTATCTTGCTCACCGGAAAATACCTCAAAAAACAGTATTATTCTAACTCCTGCTCAATCGGCTAAATAATTACCTTTATTGCGGTTATCGTTATATTTATTAAGTAATTGTAATAAAATAAGTTGTGTCATCGAAGTTAATTTATCGATATTTATTATACCATGTATATTTAAATTGACAATTTAAAATAGTATGATATTATTTAACTATGAAATACATTAATCGTCATATTAGGAATAAGTTCCAAACATATCTAGATACGTTTCCTGTCACTATTCTTACGGGTGCGCGGCAATCTGGAAAATCAACATTTCTCACCCATAATTGCGATGGAAGAAAGTGGCAGTATATCAGCCTTGATCAACGTAATGTATTAGAGCGTATTGAACGTGATCCGGACTTTTTTATTGAGCATATAGGTGATTATGTAATTATTGATGAGGCGCAGAAAGTGCCGGCAGTTTTTAATGCGGTTAAGTGGCTGGTTGACCGTAAGAAAAATGTTAAGATTGTGCTCTCAGGATCCGCTAATTTTCTATTGTTGAAGCAAGTCGGTGAAACTTTGGCTGGTAGAGCGGGCATATTAGAACTTTATCCCTTTACCGCGAGAGAGCGATTAGAAGTGCCTAACCTATTATTGCATGTGATAGACAACGCAGGTTCATTGCGTGAGTTTTTAGATGGTATTAAACAGATTAATATGATTCCATTTGATGATGTAATTGAGCATATCATGTGGGGCGGGTACCCCAAAGTGTACGAATTTGCTGATGTGAAAAAGAGACAATTATGGCTTGAGAATTATCGTACTACATATATCGAGCGTGATTTGCGGGATCTGCCGCAGGTTGCTAATATCACTGACTTTCAGCGGTTGCATACGTTAGTGGCGCATCAGTCTGCATCATTGCTGAATTATTCTACTCTTGCTGGAGAACTCGGAATTACGGTGCCAACGGTTAAACGATACGTGCAAATACTGATTGCATCATACCAGTGTTCGCTCCTTGAACCGTATTACATTAACATACGCAAGCGGCTTATTAAGAGCCCAAAGATTTTTTTAGCCGATACAGGCATGGCACATTATCTTATGGGCTATGGGGGTAAAGAAAATTTACTGAATTCAGGTGCGTTTGGCAAGGGGGTTGAATCACATATTGTAAGCGAATTCATAAAAGCACGCTCATACTCAATGAGCAGGAGTGCACTGTATTTTTGGCGGACGGTTAATAAATCGGAGATAGATCTCATAATCGAAACAAATAAAACAATAGTCCCTATAGAAATAAAAAGTAGCAAGCGGATTCCTCAGATATCATTACGGGGCATAAAGGAATTTATGTGTGTAAAAACTAAAAAGAAGATCCCCTTTGCCATAGTATTTTATGCGGGTGATGAAGTATATATTGTTGATGATAAGATTGTCGCCGTGCCGTTGGGATATGTATAACTGAAAGCGAACTGATAACGATCAAGGAGTAAGGGATAAGTTAAATGAGTACATGATTAAGTGAACGGAGTGAATCTAAATCATGTGTGCGAATTTAATCCGCCGAAGCAGTATATATTTCGACGAACTAGCGAAGGCGGAGTGCAAGCAAAAATTAAATTGGTAATTGGTAAGGAATTAATAAATTGCGAGTTACGTGTTACGGGTTGAGAGATAAGGAGGATTTGAATGAAAACATATAGAGATTTAGATATTTATACAATGTCATATGAATTAGCAATTAAAGTTCATGAGATGTCACTAGAGTTGCCTAAATATGAATTATATGAAGAGGGGAGTCAAGTTAGAAAATCTTCTAAAGGAATATCGGCTTGTATAGTTGAAGGTTATGGCAGAAGAAGGTACAAAGCTGACTTTATTAAGTTTCTAGTATATGCCCATGCCTCTTGTGATGAGACGATTCTTCACTTGAATTTTATAAAGGATACACATAAAAATTTGAAACTGGATATAGAATCCTTTATTAATCAATATAATAACTTAGGAAAGAAAATTAACAAATTTATCCAATACGTTGAAAAAAGTTGGGAATTAAACTCGTAACCCGAAACCCGTAACCCGTAACTATTACAAAAAGGTACAACATGCTTTATTACAAAATCATCTTCTGGGGTAGCTTAATTTTTATATTTTATGCATACTTTGGATATTTTTTCATATTGAAGGTGATTTCACTCTTTGTGCATAGAAAAGTAAAAAAGGAGTTCATTACGCCTAATATTTCTATCATCATTACCGCTCATAATGAAGAAGAAAGGATAAGAGAGAAGATAGAAAATACGCTTGCTATTACATATCCGGAAGAGAAACGTGAGATTATTGTGGCCTCAGATTGTTCAACTGATGGAACGGATGATATTGTACGCTCATTTGCCCCAAATGGTGTCAAATTAGTAAGGACTGAAGAACGCAAGGGCAAGGAATTTGCCCAGGGACAGGCTGTTAAAGAGGCAAAGGGTGAAATTTTAGTATTCACGGACGTGGCTACTATAATTAAGAAAAACACCATAACAGAAATGATTAACAATTTTGCTGACCCGAGCGTTGGATGTGTTAGTAGTGAAGATAAAACATTAAATGAAGATGGAAATATTGAAGGTGAAGGATTATACGTAAAGTATGAAATGAAACTAAGACAATTGGAATCGAAAGTACATTCTTTGGTGGGCTTGAGTGGTTCATTCTTTGCAGCACGAAAGTCAGTTTGCCAGGATTGGAGAGCTGACTTACAGAGCGATTTTAATACTTTATTTAATGCGATTAAAATGGGATTAAGAGGCATTTCTGAACCACTTGCAGTAGGAATATATAAGAATGTTAGAAATCCCAAAAAAGAATTTGAACGGAAAGTAAGAACAGTAGTTAGAGGACTTAATGTGTTTTTTACAAACTACAAACTACAATCAACAAACAACTATTTCTTTAGTTTCCAATTACTCAGCCATAAACTGTGTCGATGGTTAGTACCATTTGCTTTATTTTTTCTTTTTATGTCAAATATTTTATTTATTGAAGATAAAGCATATGCATTTATCTTATTAGTACAAGTTGTATTCTATGTTTGTGCTGTTTTGGGCTCATGGTTTAATAAGTGGTATTTCCGTGTTCCATGCTTTTTTATAAACGTCAATTATGCAATTTTAATAGCTTGGTATAAATATATAAAAGGGGAACGCTTTATTTTATGGAAACCATCGGAGAGGTAATAAATATAAAGTTATGGATGGTTACGGAGGGTTGCGGTCAGTTACGGGAAGTTACAGAAAGAATAAATTATGAACAATAGACCATATGAAAAATTACAATTCTATAAAAATATTTGTGAAATAAGAAGATTTATACAAAAAATTACAAAAAGATTTGAGAATAAAATTAGATTAGTTTCTCAAATGCGAGATTCCGCTAGAAGTGCAAAGCAGAATATTCGTGAAGGATATCGCAGAGGAACAGCGAACGAATTTATTCACTTCATTAATATTAGTCGTAGTTCTTTAGAGGAGTTAAGTGGAGATGTTGAAGACTGCTATGAAGACGATTTAATATCTAAAAATGAATTTTTTACATTTAGAGACTTATATTCAAAAACAGATTATATGATAGGGCAGTTTATTAGATCTGTATTGAAATTAGATGCAGAAGGTAAGTGGAAAGTACCTAATAGAACTAGAAAGTCAAAAAAATGAATATCTTTTATCATTTAAAATAAAATGGCACGGTTTTGTTGATTAAAAAAGTAACTTTCCGTAACTATCCGTAACAAACCGTAACTGGCCGTAACTGATTAAATATATATAGATGAAAATTTATGACTAAAAAACGCATACTAATAATCGATGAATCTTTAGGGTTTGGGGGTGCAATATCCTCTATTGGATCTGCATTGCGACATATTGAAAAAGATAATTATGAATTTTATGTAATATTATCATTTAAAGATACAAAATTTGGTGAGGATTATTTTAAAGCTAAAAAGGTATATCAAATTCCACGTTATGACATTCAAGCCCCAAAAAATGTAAGACGATTTCTTGGAAAGTTTGTTCATAAATTATTTTGTTATTTTTTATTTACTATAAATATTTATATTGACCATATACCACGCTTGATAAGGTATCTCATAATAATAGAGAATGAGAAAATTAATATCGTCCATACAAATTCATGTATTAGGACAAATTTAGTAGGAATTATTGCGGCTAAAATTTCACGACGGCCCTGTATTTCACATATTCGTAATTATGAGAAAATATTTGGTATGACAAAGAAAATGTACGATAGAAAATTTATAAAAAGGATAATTGTTAATACAAATGATCAAAAAAAATTCCTAATCAAACAAAATGTCCGTGAAGCCGATATTGAACAAATTTGTGAAGGCATAGAAATGGATAAATTTAACCGAAAGCAAGGAGATAATTATTTATTTGAAACTTTATCTATACCACGAAGAGAACTATCAATTGGAATGGTAGGAATGTTAACCAGGTGGAAGGGACAGGAAGTGTTGATCAATGCTGTAAATAAGATAAAGGATAGTATATCTAATTTTTATATTTTTTTTATCGGTGATACCATTACGAAAGGCGACTCATATAAGGGCTATCTAATGAGCTTAGTTAAAGAATTTAAGTTAGATGAGAATATTATTTTCACAGGTTTGAGAAATGACATATCTGATATATTGCCGTCATTAGATATTTTTGTACATGCATCAATTAATCCTGAGCCATTCGGTCGTGTTATTATCGAAGCTATGGCAGCCTCTTTGTCGGTGATAGCATCAGATGCAGGAGGACCTCTTGAGATTATAGAAAATGGTTATGATGGTTTGTTATTTAATATGGGTGATAGTGATGATTTAGCAAAGAAATTACTTTCATTGGTAGAAGATTCATCTTTCAGAAAAGTGTTGGGCATGAACGCCCGGAAGAAAGTTGAAAAAAATTTTTTGCAAAAAAATTTAAGTGATGAGCTAGAACGTATTTATAATAAGATTTAAACGCATGACTCGATATGACTTATAAAAATGACAAAAAGATAAAGATAATGCATATAACGCGCTCTCTCAATTTAGGAGGGCTTGAGAGGGTTATTACTATTCTTTCTAAAGAACTTGATAAAACGAAATTCGAAGTTAGTATATGCTGCCTCCTTCGAAAGGGTTATTTCGCTGAAGGGTTAGAAAAAGAGGGAGTAAAAATTTATTTACTCAATGAAAGAAACAGAAAAAAAGATTATTTTCTATTTTTTAAGCTCGCACGATTATTGAAACAGGTAAAACCGGATATCATTCATACACATAATACTCATGCATTGATTGACGGAACACTGGCAGGAATTATGGAGAAAGTTTCCTGTATTATACATACTGATCATGCGCGACAGTTTCCTGATACAAAACATAATATGATTTTAGAAAGATTACTTTCAAAATTTGTTTTTAAAATTGTAGCTGTATCACAATATTCTAAAAATGACCTTATTCGATATGAAAAAATGGACGTTAATAAAATCCAGGTTATTTATAACGGTGTCCCTAATAATAAAAAAATAATTGAGACAAAAAAATTAAGGGATGAATTTAGCTTAAGAGATAGTTGTCCTATATTAGGTTATGTTGGAAGACTATCAGAGGAAAAGGGGTGTCAAACATTATTGGCTGCGTTACCAAAAATTGTGGAAAAGTTTCCGCAGACTAAATTATTAATTGTAGGTGATGGACCTTTTAGGCGAAATTTAGAAAAAAAAGTTAAAATATTTAATCTTACACATTATGTACAGTTTTTTGGAAAAAGAGTCGATGTAGATAACTTTTATCAGATATTTGATATTTATATTTTACCTTCATTCCGTGAAGGATTGCCATTATCATTGCTTGAGGCTATGTCGCATCGAAATCCTGTTATTGCTTCTGATGTAGGTGGCATCGGAGAAGTTATTGAAGATGGTAAATCGGGTTTTCTCATTGAAAGTGGAAATAGTGATTTGCTGGCAGAGAAGGTGACTGATGTTTTAATAGATAAAAAAACAATGTCAGATATTGGAGAGAGAGCCTTTCAACGTTACTGTGAAATGTTTAATGTAGAAAATATGGTTAAAGAGTATGAAACATTATATATAAAAGGTTTTAAAAATAAAAATGAAGAAAGATAAGATATCATTACCATTTAAATTGATAATTGCGTATTTATTTTTTGAGTACGTTCGTCCTCAAAGTTTAATACCAGGACTATCGGTATTGCATATCCCAGCCCTGATTCAACTTGCGCTTATTTTTTGTTTGTTTAAATATCAGGCTTTTAATTTTAACAATTTTGAAACAAAATGTTTTTTAGCCCTCATAGTTCTCATGATTTTACATGTGCCATTTGCTATTAATAATTATTGGGCATTTCAAACAACTATAATTATGATTAAATTGGTTATTGTTTATTTAAGTTTTGTTTCTTTTATTAAAACACCGAAAGAGCTTGATAGAATTATGTTTGTTTTTATTTTAGTAGGATTTTTTTGTGCAATACATGGAAATATAAAAGGTGGTATGATTCCTGGTTCTGCCTTTATGGGTGACGAAAATGATTTTGCTCTGGTTCTGAATATGATTATGCCAATAGCTTTTTTCAAGGCACTTTATAGTGCAACAAAAAAAATGAAAATATTGTTCATGTTTGCATTTTTTTTCTTAATTTTAGGTACTGTAGCTTCCATGTCGAGAGGCGGTTTTGTAGGATTATGTGCTGCTATTAGCTATTGTTGGCTAAGAGGTCCTAAAAAAATTATAACTGGTATTGTTATGATTATTATTATTGTAATTTCATTAAATTTTATATCTCAAGAGTATTGGGATGAAATAGATACTATCAAAACAACTATACAGAGTCAGCAAAAGGGGCAACGCCAATATTATTGGAGTTTAGCGTGGCGAATGTTTTTACAGCATCCCTTTATTGGTGTTGGGCCTAATAATTTTCCTTGGGTTATGCATTTATATGAGCCTACTGAGGGACATGCGGGAAGATTCCATCGTGGCAAACAGGCGCATTCAATATTTTTTACATTAATATCAGAATTGGGTTTAGTTGGTATCTTTTTGTTTATCGGTATGCTTTTTAAAGCTATTAAAGATGAATTTCTATTGAGTAAATATTTAAAATTTATATCAAAAAATAGTACATTTAAAAAAAATATAAATGATGGATTTTTCATAAATAACCTTAAGATTATACATTCATCATTTTATTCGTTTGACGGGGCACTTTTTGCATATTTCGCAACTGGAACATTTCTTTCTGTTTTTTATTATCCCCATTTTTGGTTATTCATAGGAATTATTGTAGCACGTAATAATATTGCACGTGAAATTGTTATAAAAAATAAACAATATTTTGAAAAAGCATCAAGATATGAAGTTAAAAAAAAACATGATTAAAAGTTTATTGCTCCAATGCTTCAATAAGAGTGGTTTATTATCTTTTTTTAAGAAAATAGCATTAGAGAATACAGTAACTATTTTAACATATCATCGAATTTTAGAACATAACTCTGAATATATTGAACCTGGTATGTATGTGTCCCGTGATATGTTTGATATGCAGATGCAAACTTTACGTAATCAGTATTCAGTTATTAAATTGAGCACGCTTGCACGTGCTTTAGGCGGGCACGATATTTTACCACAACCGAATAAACCCTATTGTATTATTACTTTCGATGATGGTTGGCGCGACAACTATGAGAATGCTTTTCCAGTGTTAAAAAAATACAGCATTCCTGCCACGATTTTTTTAACTACAGATTATATTGGCTCTAATAAATGGTTTTGGCCTGATGAAATCAAATATTTAATTATGCATAATCAGGGAAAATTAATTGCACAAGTAACTGGAATATCATTTTCTAAGAATCTTGAGAAATTTTCAGATATTGTAATTAAGGAATTAAAAGAACGTTATTATACAGAAATTGAAAAAGTGATGGAGAAAGTAAAACAACAATGCATTATAAGTATTGATACTAATTCAAGACGGATGGTAAATGAGTCTGAAATAAAGGAAATGAGTGAATATGGTATTGAATTTGGCTCTCATAGTCATACTCATCGGATTTTAGATAAACTCAGCAGAAAAGAGATTAATTTTGAGTTAACTAAATCAAAAGAAATATTAGAAAATAAGGGAATTAATTTTGTACCAATATTTTGTTATCCGAATGGAAATTATAATCAAGACATAATAAATTGTGTTAAAGAGTCCGGATATAATGCAGCCGTGACCACAAAGAGGGGGCATATAGATTTGCGAAATATTAAACAATTGGATTTATTTACCTTACCCAGAATAGGTATTCATAACGATATATCCTATACAGAGTCCTTGTTTCAGTGGAGAATTTTCCGTTTTTGATATCGTAATTAAATGGGGATTTACTAAATACTAAGCAACTTATTAAAAATGATTTATAGAAAAAGGTGAAGGCATGATTGATAAAGGCCAGGTAATGAAGATTTTATATCATGTAGTTGATTTATATAATAAGCAAGAAGAAGAGTCTAGGATTTCAAAAGAACCTGGGACTAAACTTGTTGGTGAAAATGCAGTGCTCGATTCTCTTGGCCTCGTTAATTTTATATTAACCCTTGAGTCAGAATTAAAAGAAAATTTTGCCAGTGAAATCTCACTTACAGATGAAAATATTATTTCTGATCAAGATGGCCCTTTTCAAAGCATTGATAATTTGGCTGATTATATAGTCAATAAGTTAAATGAGGTAATATAATGAATAAAATATTTTCTGGACTTTTAGTTTCTGATTTTACTATGGATAACTTTTCACAAGTTCTCAAACATAAAAATATTTTTCCGTTGATTGACACAACAATTACACCTTATGGTGAATTTATGTCAGTTCTTCTCGATCCTAATCATGTGTTGCGTAAAAAGAAATATGATTTTGTAATTATTTGGACACAGCCTCATTCAATTAGTGAATCATTTAAAGATTTATTATATGGAAAGAATGTTGATATAGATTTGATTATGAATCAAGTGGAACAATTTGCCATGTTTCTGTCAAATATTAAAAGTGTAGTAAAATTTGTATTTATTCCAACATGGGTTATACCATCATATATACACGGGCTTGGAATGCTTAATATGAAGCCAAAGATTGGTATTTCAGCGGTACTTATGCAAATGAATCTTGCATTAGCGAATTATTTTGAAAATGATCCAAGTTTTTTTGTATTAGATGCCCAGCGCTGGCTTACTGAAATCGGTCCCAAGGCATTTAATCCAAAATTGTGGTATATGGCAAAGATACCTTTTACTAATGATGTATTCGCTCAAGCCTCGCAAGACATAAAATCTGCTCTTAGGGGACTTAGCGGAGATGCAAAAAAGCTTATCATTGTTGATTTGGATAACACATTATGGGGTGGAATTGTCGGTGATGATGGTTGGGAGAAACTTACGCTTGGTGGACATAGTTATGCTGGTGAAGCATACGCAGATTTCCAACGATCTTTGAAAGCGTTAAAAGAAAAAGGAGTTCTAATTGCTATTGTGAGTAAAAATGATGAACAAGTAGCGTTAGAAGCAATCGAAAAACATCCTGAAATGATATTACATAAAGATGATTTCGTCGGTTGGCGTATTAATTGGGGTGATAAGGCACAAAATATTGTAGATCTTGTCAGTGATTTGAATCTCGGACTTCAATCCGTTGTATTTTTTGATGATAATCCGAGCGAACGTGCAAGAGTACGAGAAGAATTGTCGGAGGTCTTTGTGCCGGACCTTCCTAATGATCCTATGTTATATACATATACATTACAAAAATTAAATTGTTTTGATGCACCTTTTATAAGTAAGGAAGATAGAGAGAGAACATCTTTATATGCAGCTGAAAAAAAACGGATAGCAATAAGACAGAGAGTTAGTTCAGTTGATTCGTGGCTAGAAAAACTGGATATGCACATTACAATATCAACAGTTAATAAAACTAACCTTAAACGAACTGTCCAGTTGCTAAACAAGACAAATCAGATGAATCTTACAACTCGTAGATTGAGTGAAGAAGAATTAGTTGTGTGGTTATCTGATAAAAATCATTTTATGCGAGTTATAAATGTTTCGGATAAATTTGGAGATTTTGGGCTTGTAGGTATTTTTAGTTTTGAGATTTTGGAATCAAGGGCACGGTTTGTTGACTTTGTTTTAAGCTGCCGTGTCTTTGGACGAAAAATAGAGGAACTTATGGTACAGGCAGCATGTCAGAATGCACAGAAAAGGGATTTGTTATATATAGAGGCAGTATACGAAAAAACAGCTAAAAATAAACCTTGTTTTGATTTTTGGAAGCGTTCTGGTTTTGATTATAATGAGTCGGATAAACGATTTTTATGGGATTTTAAGAAAGATTATCCTATAAATTTAAATGCAAAAATAGATGAAAAAAATGAATAAGTAAATATATGTCGATAATAATAAAAGAATTTACAGAGGAATGGCAAGACAGTGTAAAGGCATTTAATCAACGTCTTTTTTCCAGGAATATATCTTTTCGTTTTCCTGAGACGCCTTCTTTCCATAAAAATTTATCGGAAGAAAAACAGTATCCTCCTGAGGAGTATTATCTTGCGATTGATGATTCAAACACAGTTCGAGGCGGTTATATATTACAAGAACATAATTTTTATATTGATGGTGATTTGTATAACATTGGTTTTATAAAGCTTCCCCTTTCTGAAGGAATAATTAATAAGACATATAATATGGTTGGGCTTTCATTTATAAAACATGCACTTAAAAAAAGAAAGTTTGTTTATGCACTTGGTATGGGATGGCCGTACGGACCATTAGGTAAATTATTATATGCCCTAAGATGGAATATTGTTATTATTCCTTTTTATTTTTATATTATTCATCCTTATGTATTTTTAAAAAATATTTGCATCCTTAGAAAATCGTACCTAAAACGTATTATTTGTGACATTCTTGCTTTAAGTGGAATTGGATGGCTTGCCGTAAAAATGTATGAGTATATCAGAATGGCGTTTGCTTTTTCGATGAAGAGCGGGGAAGCTTCTAAGATAGAGTATTTCGGAGATTGGATAGATAGCATTTCAAATGAAGCAAAAAGAAACTACCGATTTTCTGCTTTACGTGATAGTACTACACTAAATTATTTATATAAAACTGATAATAAGGAATTTTTGCATATATGTGTCAAATATAAAGAGAAGTTAGTAGGGTTGGCAACACTCTTAGATATGTCATATGCTAGAAAAGATTATTTTGGGAATATGCGAGTGCTCTGTCTAATATATTGTCATTCATTGCCAGGTAAGGAGTCAGTATTGATCAATTCTATAAAAAAATACTCACGTATAATGGGGTTTGACATACTTATAACAAATTGTTCTTATTATATATATCAGTCTGCCTTAAGAAGACAGGGATTTTTGAGTGGCCCTTCAAATGTAGCTTTTGCGGCATCACCTGAGCTTGCGGAATTATTTAAGATAAAAAATATTACTCTGAGAGATATGCACATAATGAGAGGTGATGGGGATGGCAGATAATAATATTTTTTGTTATCCTAGGGCTAAAGATTTTATATTTACTATATTTGATGATACTGACGTTACTACCTTGGATTATATTAGACCCATCTACGATTTTCTTAATTCTATTGGTTTGAAAACTACAAAATCAGTTTGGCCGTGTGATTATAAAGGTAGATCGAGTTACGCTGGGTCACATTCATTAGAACATCGGGAATATGCAGAGTATATGAAGCAATTGTATGATAGAGGTTTTGAAATTGCCTATCATGGTGCCTCAATGGAGAGCAGTAACCGTGAAAGAGTTGAGGAATCATTTGATATTTTTTATAAAGTATTTGGTTGTTATCCAAGTACATATGCATCACACGCAGGTAATCAAGAAAATCTTTATTGGGGGATAGATCGCTTCAGCATTCCTTTTTTTAGATTATTAAGTTGCATGTCTTTTAAAGGAAAAAAGAATTACTATCAGGGGCATATTAAATCATCTCCATTTTTTTGGGGAGATATTTCACGCAGATATATTAAATATGTAAGAAACTTTACTTACAATGATATTAATTTGTTAAATATCTCGAATAAATTACCGTATAAAGATGAAAAAAAAGAATGGATTAATCAGTTTTTTTTTACTTCCGATGCTGAAAATGTAGAAGATTTTAATCAGCTTATTAATGAGGATAACCAAGATAAGCTAGAAAAACAAAAAGGGATATGTATTATAAGTACACATTTTGGTAAAGGATTCTTAGTAGATGGAAAGGTTCATAAAAGAACAAAAGAATTATTAAGTATTATGAGCAAGAGAAATGGTTGGTTTGTTCCTGTTGTTGAGGTTCTTGATTTTCTTGCATCTCGACGGCAATCGACATTAATTACTTCAAGAGAACTTTTTTTGTTGGAATTTAAATGGTTTTTACATGCCTTTATACGTAAGCTCAAGCGGCATACATATAAAAAAACAGAAGTTCCTTATTTACGTTCAAGTACTTTATAAGGTCAAAGATAGAATCACATATGAATATCCTAATAACAGATGGGAATCAACGAGCGGCACTTGCGATAACACGCTCTCTTGGGCGTAAGGGGCATCGAATATTTGTCGGGGAAGATAAGAAAAAGTCGCTAGCAGGTGTTTCAAAGTATGCATATAAGTGTGTTGAGTATACATCACCGGCCAAAGATCGGAATCAATTTTTAACAGATATAATTACAATTATCCGGGATAATGATATTGATGTTCTATTTCCTGTGACAGATATTACCACTTATGAAATTTCTAATAATAAGGATACGTTACCTGATCCATTGAAGATAGGATGTGTAGATTTTGATTTATTTGAATTGGTTCACAATAAAATAAAGCTTTTTGAAATTGCTCAGGAATGTGATTTGCCTGTACCAACATTACATATTGTTAATAATAAAGAGGAACTCAAGGAATTTATAGATAAAGACAAGTGTTATCCGTATGTACTCAAGCCTCAAAGTTCTCGTATGATTATTGATAACCAATGGCAGGATACTGGTGTTCGATACATATATTCATTTGACGATATTGAAAGTGGCGAGGTGCATTTCCCATGCATGATACAAAAAAAAATTGAAGGTTCAGGGATAGGCTTTTTTGCATTACTTAAAGACGGAGAACCTATGTCTGTTTTTGCCCATGAAAGGATACGGGAAAAGCCTCCTTCGGGCGGAGTAAGTGTTTTGAGAAAGAGTATTCCGATTGATGAAAGATTAAAAACATATTCATTGCATCTTCTTAAAAAACTGAATTGGACAGGCGTTGCCATGGTTGAATATAAAAAGAGTATAAAAGATGGCAACTATTATCTCATGGAGCTTAATGGAAGGTTTTGGGGGTCATTGCAACTTGCAGTTGATTCGGATGTAGATTTTCCTTATTTGTATTTGAAAATGCTATGCAATGAAGAAGTAGAAAATCAGAATTCTTATAAAATTGGTGTCGTATCGCGTTGGTTTTTAGGTGATTGTGATCATTTGATTGCCTTGTTGACGAAGTCGAAACAGCAGATAAAAATGCTTGGATTAAAATTTAGTCAGCGGATAAAAACGTTTATTTCTTTTATTTTGGATTTATTTAATCTGAACATCAAGCTTGAAGTTTTACGTTTGAGCGATTGTAAACCTTTTTTATATGAAGTTAAAAGCTATTTTATAAGTTTATGCAGAAAGAACAGAAGTAGCCATAGAGTTAAGGAGTTATAGGGGCATAGATAAGTTTCGGAATGTTTCGGATAGTTATGGAAGGTTATGGAGGGTTGCAACAATCTGTAACAATCCGCAACTATCCGTAACGCTCCGTAACCTTTTAATTCGGTAATAATAGTAATTATACGCAAAAGTTAAATGGACGTATAGGAAATTATGAGCAATACAATTCTTCAAAAACTTTATGAGACGAGCCCCATTTTCATTCAGAATTTAATGGTCTCACTTAAGGGACATTCATTACACATGAGAAGACATGGCGGCATCTATAAGGAATTTTTAAGCAAATTGTTGGATCATGAAAAAAAAGATACCGATTGGCTTAAGAGGTATCAGCGGGATCAATTGCGTTTACTTATTACATATGCTGTGGAATACGTTCCATATTACCGTAATATTTTTAGAAATAAAAAATTAACCATTGATGATATTTCTTCACTTAATGATTTGCAGAAATTCCCTTTTTTAGATAAGGAAACATTACGAGCTAATATACATCAATTTTTACCAGATAGCATAAATCATAAAAGATTACTAAAAATTTATACATCTGGCACAACAGGAAAACCCTTAACAGTTTATACTAATCCAGAGGCACGGCAGAAGAATTATGCGTTTTTTTCCCGTTTTTTACGTTGGGCCGGGGTGAATGAATATTCACGCAAAGCCACTTTTGGAGGAAATATCATTGTTTCACAAAAACAGAAGAGGCCGCCTTTTTGGCGATATAATAAATTTCAAAAGAATATTATTTTCTCATCATATCATATGTCCGAGGAGAATTTAAGATATTACGTAGAAGCATTAGAGAGGTTTCGTCCGGAATTAATCGATTCTTATCCATCGAGTGTGTATGTCCTGGCAAGTTATATGAAGAAGAATAATATATATGGTATTAAACCAAAAGCTGTTATTACTTCTGCAGAAACTCTTCATAATGAATGGCGTAAGGTTATTGAACAGGTTTTCGGTTGTAAAGTATTTGACCAATATGGTTGCACTGAAATGAGTGTTTTTGTAGGGCAATGTGAGCAAGGAAATTATCATATTAATACGGATTATGGCATGGTTGAAATACTCAGAGGAGGAAAAGTTTTAGGTCCGAATGAAATTGGTGAGATTGTAGCAACAGGTTTTATCAATCCTTCTATGCCGTTAATTCGCTATAGAATGGGTGATGTGGGTTCCATTTCTGATAAGCCATGTTCCTGCGGGCGCCCTTTTCCGGTCTTATGCTCATTAGAAGGGCGAGTGGATGAATTTATCATAACAAAGGATAAACGGTTTATTGGCCGCATGGATCCAATATTAAAAGGAATATTTCCGATTAAAGTATGCCAATTTGTTCAGGAAGATATAGATTATCTTAATGTTATTATTGAGAAGGCGGAAGGATATACTGATAGCCATACTGATAGTCTTAGGAAAGAGATTCAGAAACGTATTGGATCGGATATGCATATAAACATTATTTTCGATACTAATTTAATAAAAAAGCAAGAAAAATTTAGAGCTGTAGTTTCAAAGGTAGATTTAAAGTTAAATTAAATAGTTTGATTATGGATAATAAAAAAAGTGAGATTTTGATATCTGCTGTAGGTGATATTTCATTAGGTGAACACCCATTTTGTGTGGGTTGGGGCGTACGAAGTGTGATTCATTCAAAAGGAGAAAAATTTATATTTAGTAATGTTAAAAAGATTTTCGAAAAAAGTGACATTGTGTTTGGTAATCTTGAAGGAGTTTTATTTGATATTCCTTCAAAATCTAGTGCCTTAAAAGATAATATTTTCAGAGGAGATGAAAGCTTTATAAAGGTACTTAAGTCCGCTAATTTTAATGTGTTAGTTATAGCGAATAATCATATATTACAGTATGGTGAGGAAGGGTTTAAAAGAACGGTTGGACTCTTAAATAGTGGGAACATTGCTCCATTAGGTATCCGTGCACATGATGGTTGTTTCCATTGTAAGCCGGTTATTATAAAAAGGAAAAATCTAAGTGTAGCTATGTTGGCCTATTCATTGATTAAAGATTCACTTAGCATGAAAGATGTGTATTATGCATATGGTGAAAGAGAAAAGATTATAAATGATATAAAATTATTAAAAAATAAAGTTGATTTTATTGTCATTGCTTTGCATTGGGGATTGGAATTAATTGATAAGCCGTCGCATGATATTGTGACCTTTGCCCATGATCTCATTGATAATGGATGCGATGTTATTCTTGGTGCACATTCACATGTTTTTCAAGGAATTGAACGATATAAAAATGGCCTAATATGTTATAGTTTGGGTAATTTTGTATTTGATATTGTTTGGAATAAGGATCAAAACCGTACGTTTATTGCGGATATTCGATTATCAAGAGAGTATGGAGTTAAATATAAGCTTATTCCGGTAATAATTAATGAGAAAACATATCAGCCGTGTCTCGTTGATAGTTCGGAAGATTGCCGTAAAGCAGTTATGTGTGCTGATGAGTTATCAAAAAGTATTTTTAACGAAGATCGGTTGGATGGGGAAAACAAGAGATTCGATTATTATATGAAAGTTAATCGATTATCTTGGAGAAATCAATTGCTGAAATTATTATTTTTAATTAAAAATTTTTATAGAGTCAAGTGGATTAAATATTTAAAGTATAAAATAAAAGAGAAATCACTGAGAAAATGAAAGTTTTACATATTATTCATTATGGACATGGTGGAATTATAAAAACTATTTATACCCAGGGGAAATATAATACAGATAAGTCAATAAAATATCGGGTTGTTTGTTTTTGTAAAATCGACCAAGAGACTATTGAAAATTTTAATTCTATTGGAATTAAAATTTCCCATTTAAATTTTCATGGTCATAGGGTTATTGTTCTTATTAGGGATCTTATGCAGTTAATTAATGATTATAAACCTGATATAGTGCATACACATCAATTTCTTTGCGGTATTATTATTCGTCTATATTGTTTATTTTCAAGATCGTCAATGAGGATTGTTACAACCATTCATAATGATTATGATTATTTTTATAATAGTGGCAATATATTAAAAAGAATTCGTTCTATTATAAAGAGAATACTTGAAGTCACCTCATATGCATGTTTTAAAACTCATGTTGTTTGTGTTTCGAATAAAATTTTACAAAGGGTTAAGAACATATATCGTCTTAAAGATATTATTGTGATTAATAATGGTATAGAGATTATAGATGATATAAAAAGAGTTGGAAGAAACGGAGATATTATTATTATTTCTATCGGGAGATTTGACGTACAAAAAAATTATAAGCAGTTAATTCGGGTATTACCTGAAATAATAAAAAATGTTATAAATATTAAATTAATTTTAGTTGGCAATGGAGAACAATTTGAATATCTTGAAGAATATACCCAAAAAAAGCGTTTAGAGAATTTTGTAGAATTTACAGGATGGGTTAATGATGTTTATGCAAGACTAGCGCTTGCAGATATTTTTGTTCTAACGTCGTTATTTGAAGGTTTTCCAATTTGTTTACTTGAAGCAGCAAATGCAGAATTACCACTTATATCAAGTGATGTATCAGGAGCTTCGGATATTATTAAACCGCATTACAATGGTTTTTTGTTTCAAATTAATAATGATAAACAATTAGTTGAGAAGCTATTACAACTTATAAGAGATAAAAATTTGCGAACAAAATTTGGCATTAATTCAAAAAGACTGATTAGAGAAAAATTTAATGCCGATGGATTTGTAAACAAAATAGAAGATTATTACAAAATTATTATTTAGATTAAATTATTCCATTATGAAAATTTGTTTTATTTATAAAGAAGATTATCCTTGGGATGTCAGGGTTGAGAAGATTGCAAAATCTTTCATAAAGGAAAGGCATAGTGTTTTTTTAGTTTGCCGGAATAATGAGAGAAGGTTGAGAAGAGAAGTATGCGGCCAATTATACATGAGGAGGTTACCATTTTTACCTAAAATTTTTGGCGCATTGAATTTCTTAATAAATATGCCATTTTTTTTCAATCCACTTTGGATTTATTGTATCTATGCATGTGTTAAAAAGGATAGATGTGAAGCAATAATAGTACGTGATTTACCGCTTGTTCTAACTAGCATATTGATTGGTAAGGTGTTTGGTATAAAGGTGTTTTATGATATGGCTGAGTGTTATCCTGAAATGTATCGAACAATGCTGAAATATGGAGAAGGGAAAATTTCTAATTTTTTTCTCAAAAATTATTTTATTGCCAGTTTTATTGAATATGTGTGCGTTTATTTGGTTGACCACATTTTTGTAATGATTGAAGAATCACGCGAGCGTCTTTATCAAAAGGGAGTTAAAGAAAATAAAATATCTATCGTACCAAATACTCCGGAATTGAATAAGATTACAATATTCCAAAAGAAATATGAAAAGGGAGATGTCATAAAATTGTTATATGTAGGTAGAATAACACGCCTAAGGGGTATAGATAATGCAATTAGAGGCCTAAATATTTACTATAGTAAATATAATACCGATAAGAAGATTCAATTTAATATTGTTGGAGATGGGCCTCATTTAAATAAAATAAAAGAACTTACAAAGGAATTGGGCTTAGAAAACTGTGTACATTTTCCTGGGTGGTGCAAAGGAGAGGATTTACAGAAATATTTGATACAAAGTGATATTGGTATATTAACGCATCGAGATTGCCCTCATTGGAATACTACTATACCTAATAAACTATTTGATTATATGTCATCAGGATTGCCGGTAATTGCCACGAATGTTAAACCGGTAAAAAGAATAGTTGAAAAAGTCAAATGTGGCATGATATTTGATGATAAAGATTACAATGGATTTGCATTATCCCTTAATAAGCTTCTTGACAGTGATATAGAGAGAATGAGAGAAAATGGCATTAAAGCTATAAAAGAAGTATATAATTGGGAAAATGATTTTAAAAAGATATTGAATATAGTAGTACATGACTAATGTAATTGTATATTAAACTTTAGATTATATATTTATTCGAAAGTGAGGAAAATAAAATGCATAAGTTATTTATTGTAAATATCTTATCAATAATATTTTTTGTCATTATGCCGACATTTTTATTAGCTGCCCCTGTTATAAATTCGACATCAGGTCAATTTGACCAAGGTTCTGCGGTAACTATAACTGGTAGTGGTTTTGGTACAAAATCACAAGCAGCGCCTTTAATTTGGGATAATTTTGATTCGGATGGTGCCGACAATGGAGATAGATTAGATGCCCATAGTAACTGGACTCATTATATGCCGACTGATTATCCCAAATATAACAATACTATGGCTCATAGTGGTTCATTTTGTATTTATAGTCAACCGACGGAACATAACTATTGGAGGGAGTTTTCTTCAGCTTGGCAACGATTTACTCCATCAGATGAAGTTTATTTTACTTATTGGTTTAGGTGGAATGATACAGGTTCAGCGGATGAGGATGGTGTAGGGAAATTAGGCAGGATATTAAGTACGGATATTACAAATCACTACAATGGTGCAGGTGATACGGGGATACAAAACTGGCGACAAAGTGGCTTGTCTGGGTATGGTCATCATAATCCTGGCACTGGTGCAGTTACAAGCGGAGGATTTTATATTCCTGAAGATACATGGTTAAAAATAGAAATGTACAAAAAAGTTTCTACACCGGGACAATCAGACGGTGTTATTTGGATGACTCTTAATGGTGTCGTAAAATGGGAAGATAACTCTGCCATGACAAGAGCAAGCGGATATTCTTTCCAGTTACGTGAAGTATTGTTACCTCTTATGATGGCTAGTGGTGGAGGAATGGAAGACAATGAATTTGATTTAGATTTGTTTTGTGATGATGTGTATGTTGATAATACAAGAGCACGGGTGCAAATCGGAAATAATCCTAATTTTCATTATTGTGACCATTCTGAGATACAAATTCCTACGGCATGGTCAAATTCAAGTATTTCTTTTACAGTAAATAACGGAAGTTTTACTGAAGGAGAAACCGCATATCTTTACGTTATTGATGAAAATGGAGATGTCAGTTCTTCGTATGAAATTGAAATCGGTGCAGGTGGGGTTGGCTCTGAGCCTGCAGATTCTGTATTCGCCCCTGGACTGGCTGGTGATGCAAATAATTATATTTCCCATACTGCCTCGAGGTGGATGACTTTCCAAGAAGGAACAAATATTGTTTATATGATTAATACAACCGATTATAATGCTTTAAACTACAATACTATGCTAGGTGAATATTCTATTTATAATAATAGTGACTATGATAATTTTGAGCTCCAATTGAGGGCCAGATCTGATGAGGATCTCGTTCATAATGAATGGTCAGATTATGCTGTTGTTTTTGGTTTTGTTAATGATCAAAATTATTATTATGCGGTATTTGAAAATAAAGCAGGTTCCACAGGTATTTATAAAATAGAAAATGGCATCCGCTACCAATTATCTGTTTGTAATGAAGTAGTTATACAAGATAATAATTTTCACAACATCAATGTTATTTATGTTGGCAATATATTAGAGATTTTATTTGATAGTAATACGATTATGACTGTAAACAATATAATTTTACCGCAAGGTAAGATTGGATTTGGTAGTTTTAATGACATGGCAAGTTTTGATGATGTTATTATTCAGGAATTGTTAGTTGAGGATGTTAACGGAGACGGTGTTGTAGATATTAACGATGTTAATATAGTACGTGATCAGACCTTAGAGCGTACTTCTGAAACTCAAGAGGCAGATGTGAATCGAAGTGGAGAAGTAGATGTTGTTGATTTACAGAAAGTTATTAATGTAATGGAATAATTCATATTACACTAAATACCACGAATAGAAACACTAAAGTTCACGAATTTTGTGATAATTAGTGTTTCAATTCGTTGTAATTCGTGTTTTGAATTAATGTCAATTTTTATCACTATTCAACCTCTTTTATAGTAAATTTGTAAGATTCGTGTTATAAAATTTTATAAAATTTAGGCTTAAAACACATGGCAAAGAAGCATATTGTTTTTATTTTAAATAAGCTTACAGGCAATAAAAGATTTGCTCAATATATTCTTGATTTTCTTGAGAAAAAATACAATTTTGATAAAACTTTTATATTTATTACAAAAGAGGATATAGCCAACGCGAGAAAGTTATACAAAAATATGTTTATTACTAAAAGTATTGCACTATTAACAAGACAAATAATTAAAAGAAAATTAAAAGAGTATATGCCCATGGAAAGAAAAACAGATGGTTTTTTTGTCTTATCCTTTCAACCTTTATTAGCTTTAGGAGGTAAGTATCGAAATATTCCCAAGGCTTGTATGATAGATGCAACTTCTACCAGCATGTTAAGGATGTGTAATGATTGGAAAAAATTTTCTTTAATACAAGGCATCACTAGCAGTATATATAAGTACTATTTTAAGAATATAGTAATATTTTTACCGCAATGCAAGTGGGCTGCCAAATCATTAATTTATGATTTTAAAGTTCCAATGTAGTGCACCCCGTTAAGCAAGTTAAATTTTAGTAAGTATTAATTGTTCTTTTTCAAATTCACAAGGTGTCTGATAGTTGATTGATGAGTGAGGGAAATCGTTATTGTAATCTTCTACC
>Ga0164318_10001378_pt1 | contig 21501 bp, 20 predicted proteins | sample GuaBasSedimGuay9_FD_113734 | JGI IMG/M metagenome (GOLD analysis project Ga0164318, IMG submission 113734) | Subseafloor sediment microbial communities from Guaymas Basin, Gulf of California, Mexico - Guay9, Core 4571-4, 0-3 cm | ecosystem: Environmental > Aquatic > Marine > Hydrothermal vents... | reverse complement strand
TGGGTTATCCTTTCTTATATCAAATCCCTGTTGTCGTTTGGGTTATCCTTTCTTATATCAAATCCCTGTTGTCGTTTGGGGTATCCTTTCTTTCTTGAGAGGTAATAATTGCCCATTGATCAGCGCGTTTTGTAAATCGCTAGCCGTTTGTTGAGGGCTTTTCTCCAAAATCGTTGCCAAGGTTGTGATATCGAATTGGCTATTGATACACGCTGCGAATTTTAAAGCGTGTTGCGTCTTGGCAGACAACTGTTGAATATTACCCACCATCAGATCAACCACATTATCGCTTAAATCGCGGGCCTGAATTTGCTCTAAATCCCATTGCCAACTGTTGTGCAGCTAATCAAAGTCAACAATTCATCAACAGACAGTGATTTTAAAAACTCATTCAAAAAGAAAGGGTTGCCACCTGTTTTGCGTTCAAGCAATTCGGCTAAGGGAAAAGCCTTGTCTGAACCACAGTGTAAGGCATCGGCAATCAATTGGTTGACATGCGCTAATGTTAAGGGTTCAAGCGAAATGTGATTCACAACGACTTTGGCTTTTTGAATCTCTGTTAATGTCGCTTTTTGAATCTCTGTTAATCTTAATACTAATGGATGCTCTTGATTGACTTCATTGTCTTGATAAGCGCCAATGAAAAAAAGTGCGTGGATATCTGCTGATGTCATCAGCAACCGCATTATAGCGTTTCCCAATTGAATGAAGTACAAATTATTTGAGTACAAAATGTATTTTGCAGCCTGATTTTCGTTCCAAATGTATTTTGCGGCCTGATTTTCGTTCCAAATGTATTTTGCGGCCTGATTTTCGTTCCAAATGTATTTAAGAATTAATCAAGCATTGAGTCAGGTGTCATAAATCAATCTTTATGACAATTTATAGTAGGCGATTTACCGCCTCAAATCCACGGATAAAAATCGACATGAGTCATTCTATTTTTGGCGTTTTGAATGAGCAATATTCGGGCATGTTATTACTTTCAAAACTGAAGCACAAATAAACAGGTATTTTACCGCAAGCCCCTCTTCTTGGTTGTTTCTTTTAATTAAAATACCTGAAAATTTATGGTTCAGTACTTAGAAGAAGGCGCACTCGCAGTATTGCGTTTAGCGAATTCCTGGGGTTGAACTTTAATTTGTTAGGTTGGAAGGTAGGCCTTCCAAGGTCTACGTTCCAAATTTATTTTGCTGGTAGGACTGAAAACTCTCCGACTTACGCAAACTAAAGTTTGCACTCCACCCCGCAAAATAAATTCGCCTTTGCAAAATAAAATAATATACCCAAAACGATCCTGAAAGAATAATAAACGCGCTTTGACGCTAAAGACGCTAAAGACGCTAGAGTATTTGAAATAGGTTTGCGCCTTATGCAAAGTTTGCGATAAAATGTAAATGATTGATTTATCGCTGTAAATCAGGCCATAATCAGCGCACTCAGCGTTCTATATTGTCAAATCCGCGTTGATAGAATCGGCGCAATCAGCGTTAGCTTATGGTATGTTCCACGCATTATTTATGAGCCAGTTGGGTACAGTTATTATCTGGGATGGTGAAATCATAATTATATATCAGAAAAAATACATTTCAGTATTACCCATAAAAATCTAACACACACAATTAATAATTAACAATTTCACGCAAAAGTTTTGCGCGCAAAACTTTTGCGTGAAAAACAATTAATCATTTTCACCAGCCCAGTTATTATCCGATATATTTTGAGGAGTAGCCTTTGAAAACTTTGAAAAAATTTCCTATTGCTGAAACCGGTATTCTGGTAACGCCTCTTGGTTTAGGCACGGTCAAATTAGGGCGTAATCAAGGTGTCAAATATCCAACCCCTTTTCACATTCCTGATGACAAGGCCAGTGCTGATCTGATTGCTCACGCAAAAGCACTTGGCATCAATCTGATTGATACCGCTCCTGCTTATGGGCATAGCGAACAACGTCTGGGTAAACTGCTTAAAGGCCAACGTGATGACTGGATTATTTGTAGTAAAGTCGGTGAAGAATTTGAAAAGGGCCAATCTTCTTTTGAATTTTACGCCAGAATGGGTTCATCAAAGTTGCCACCGCAGTTTGCAACGTTTAAACACCGATTATATTGATATTATGCTCGTTCACTCTGACGGAAACGATCTTCACATTATTAACCATTATGGTATTTTGGATGTACTAGCCGATCTCAAAAAACAAGGACTGATTCGGGCTTTTGGGATGTCAACAAAAACGGTTGCTGGTGGATTACTCGCAGCTAAACAATCAGATGTGGTTATGGTCAGTTATAATATGGAGTACACAGCCGAAGAATCCGTCATTGATTATTGTAGCGCACATCACAAAGGGGTTTTACTCAAAAAAGCTTTTGGCAGCGGGCACCTTTGTTTTAATCAAGACAAGACTTCTGTACAGAACAATATCAATTTCCTGTTTTCCAAAACGGGTGTGACCAGTATTATTGTCGGTACTATCAATCCAGAACATTTAGCAGAAAATGTCTTAGCGGTTAATACTGCTATATCGACATATCGTTGAGGGGAAGGGGAAATGGGAAATGTTTCTTATAATAAAGATATATTGGTAACGTTTCTATTATATGCAAACTCGTTTTGCAAAATGCGAATAAAGAATAGCAAATAGGCCTATTATAATGTGACTATTTTTATAATGTGATTTGTCATTGATTTTATGATTTAATGCGCCTTTCAAACAATATAACCACAAATTTTATAAAATTTTTTGGCTTTTAAAGTTAAAAATTTCGCGCTATAGACCGAAAAACTGACCTAGCAGCCTGTCGGAGAATACCACTTAAGTCATTGTTTTGTATAACATTTATGATTATTGTAAAAGCGATAATAATCAATGAGTTATACTGTTCACCGTTATAATTTGCGCTTTTGTATTTTGTAAAAATTGATGCTGCAAATTTTGGTGTGAAAGGTTAGTCACCTTTAGGTGACTTGAGCTTTTAGACAACTGCTTTAGCTGTTGGCTATAAGAATTAAAAAGCGCAAATTATGACGATGCCAAGTATAGTATCAAGGCAACGAGAAATACAAGTATCATAATAGGCTGCCACAATTTAGGGCAAACTCAATTCAACAGTGTATCTATATTTGATGAACAGCTATACATCCTAGCCCGGCTTATTATTAAATCATTAATCTTATACTTGGCACTGTCATAAATTGCGCTTTTTAATTCTTTAAGCCAACTATTTAAATTCACTTCTACCAAAAGGAGATGAGCAATGACGAGAGCAAAAATGCTTAGTGCATTGTTTTTTCTAGTTTTTTAAATAACGATGGGTAAATTTTGCTATTGTGTTATCCATTGTCTAAGTACTTTCGCCAAAAATTTTCAGGTATTTTGTAGGGTTCCCTAGGGCCGCATCGATCCCACCATTTAAGCTTAAGGTGGGCAACAAAAAGACGTTACCCACCCTACATTTAAGGACCAAAAATCATTTATGGCATTAATTCATCGATATTTGCTAATTTAACTTTTATTTCAACCAAAAGGAGGTACAATAAATAACTGATAGCCAATAAATCACTCATGGCTAAAAGCTAAAGTACCCAAAAGGGCACTTTTTAAATTCACATATACTGTAATGAAATAATCTCAATGACTCTGTTCTGTTGACATTTTTTGATAAGTCATTGATTTATCATCAAGTTTGCATTTTGTTATTATTTAAAATGGTATAGCATTATTTATAGGGGTGTTTATTTACCTAAAATGGTTAGATGTCATATTTAGTAGTTTGAACGAAAACTTTTTTCTTTACGGCGAACACAGAGTTCCACAGAGTTTCACTTCAGGATTTTCACCGATATTTGACTCAATTGAAGGTTCTGTATTGCTGTGTGTTGAACATTTGAAAATGAGGCAAAGCGTTTTCGTTCAAGCACTATTTAATTAATTTTTGGTTTTTGAAAAATAATTGGGTTACATGACTAATGGAATTTATTGTTAACAACATAACTCACATCATGCAAGGTATTACCATCATCGTTATGATATGGGGTATCTTAGTTGCTAAACGTCAACTGTCACATCTAAGAACCGAAGCAGAAAATCAGTATAAATGGTCTAAGCGTAAGTACGCTATGTCATATTCACTTTCCAATAGTGAGTCATTTCGACAAGCTCGAAGCAACTTAGAGAAAGCCTTTTGTATATTTAATACTGAGACATCTGTTTTAACAATGGATGAGATCGAGAAAGTTACGAAGAACGAACCTTCAATTCATGCTGATATTCTTTATGTATTAGCACATTGGGAAAATATGGCATTAGCTATCAAGGAAGAGATAGCAGATGAAGAAGTGGCATTTGAAATGGTTGCCACGACGCTTATCTTATTTACTGATGTGTTTAAAGAGTTTATAGAACAGCGGCATGAGCAAACAGGTGGACGCGCTTATGAGTATTTATTACAATTATCAGACAAATGGGATGCAAAATTAAGTAAGGCCAAAAGAAAAAAACAACGGCGTTGGTTTCAGTGGTGGTAAGATCAATTTCCCCTTTATAATAGGGGGATAAGATATGAGTCAGAACGATAAACATAGCTGGGTTAAATTCACTTCATACGATTACTCAAAGCAATAAGATCATGCTTCACGTCAATCATTCACTTTATATTAGGATAAGCTTATGAAGAAACTTGATGTACTTGTTCTTACAGATCACACAACTCATGGAAAAGGAGAGTCAATTTATCCTCTGCTCCAATCAATGAGTGAAAATGAACTGTGTTCAAGTCTATTTATTGTGTCAAGAGGTAACGAGGAAAACAAAGAATTTTTCGATGGTTTTGCCCTTAATGACGTTCATGGGAAATACATTGACAAATTTTTTTGTTACACTGAACACGGAGATTGGTATAAAGGCGGTATACAGAAAAACGTAAGCAAATTTGATGTCATATTTCTAAGGGTAGATAGGCCGGTTAGTGATAACCAATTGTTAACATTGAAATCGACATTTTCAGATCAGATCATCATCAATGATCCACAGGGCATTATTGAAACGGGTTCAAAGAAGTTTCTCCTACAATTCAAAGAATTATGTCCAGACATGGCACTATGCAAAAGTATTGAAGATGTAGAAAGAGAAGCAGATAAATATCAAGTGGTGTTAAAACCAATTGATGGATATGGCGGCGAAGGCCTCATAAGAGTTAGCAAGGATTACATTTGGTTTCAAGAACAAAGAGAAACGAGAACAAGTGGAAAAACCATGCTAAGTCGGCAATTTGAAAATGGCAGGGAAATGCTTGCAATGAAGTTCTTAAAGAACGTCACCAAAGGAGATAAACGTGTTATCGTTGTTGGTAAAAAAATACTAGGTTCCACTTTAAGAACGCCAGCAGACGGTTCGTGGTTATGTAACTTAAAGCAAGGGGGTAAAGCGAGTTTTTCTGAGGTGACAGAAAAAGAAAAACAGATTGCAGAAACAATCTCTCCAGCGTTGCGAAAAAATGGAGTCGTTATCTTTGGGTTTGATACGTTAGAAGATGAGCATGGCGAAAGAGTATTATCAGAAATAAATACCCTAAATGTTGGTGGATTGATTCAGGCACAAGAGTTTTCTGGACAGCCTGTAGTAGAAAAAGCAGCCAACCAGATATGGCAATATATAAAGGAAGTTAGCGAGCATAACCATGTAGGATGATCAAACGTCTTTGCCCACCATTTTTCTTAATCCAATGTTTTTGTAGCAAGCGTAGGATGGCTAGAACTCCGTTACCCCCATTAACCTTTCAATCAAAGCCCTAAAGCATAAGTTTTAGGGTTTTTTTGTCATCAGTCAAACAGATCGCGCCGGGCAAATCACGCAATTTGAATATAACGCGCATGAGCAATTGCTTAAAGTGATTGCACCTAATGGCGCAACGACGGCCTATATATATAATAAGGGGCGGCTCTCGGTTATCACTGATGTCAATGGCAATAGCCAATCCTTTGTTTATGATGCGGCGGGGCGCGTGATAGGTATGACTGATGCGAATAAGCAGACGACTAGCTTAACTTATGCTCCCCTCAATCGCTTGCGCTCGATAACTGATCCATTAAATCGCACTGTTGCGATGACTTATGACAGTCGGGATAATCTCTTGAGCTTCAAAAATGCTCAGGGCACAAGCCGTCGCGTTTATGATGGTAACGGGAATCTGAGCGTTGAGATTGGGCCGTTGAATCGGGAAACGCGCTATGAATATGATGGTGAAAGTCAACTCATTAAACTGACGAATGCTGCTGGACAATTCACCCAATGGCAACGTGATGCTGGCGGGCGTGTGGTTAAAAAGATTGCGCCTAGTGGTGCGGAAACCCAATGGCTTTATGATGCGGTGGGCAATGTCACTAAAACTGTTGACGCGGTTGGGCAGATCGTCGAAATGGCTTATGATGCTTTGAACAATCCCATCAAAAGCATTGATGCTTCAGGTTTTGCTACCACCATGACTTATGACAAGTTAGGGCGTTTAGTCGCGATGACGAATGCCTTATGTTTTACGGTGAGTCAAACCTACGATGTGCGTGGCAATGTGCAAACCGTGCAAGATGCGATGGGCAATACCACCCGCTCTGTTTATGATGTCAATGGTAATTTAACCAGTGAAATCAATACGTTAGGTCAAACCACTGCCTATCAGTATGACGCAATGAATAGATTGGTTGCCGTTATTGATGCCAAAGGCAATAAGACGCGCTTGGTTTATGATGCCAAAGGGCGAGTGGTTGCGGTTATCGATCCATTGGGGCGTAAACAGAAACGCACTTACGATGCGGTGGATAATGTGGTGACAACCACCGATCCATTAAGTAATACGATGAAAACCCGTTATGACAAGCGGGATAATCCGATTCAAGTGACGGATGCTTTAGGGCGTTCCACTGCTTTTGAGTATGATGCCGTAAGCCGTTTAATTCAGTTTAAAGACGCGCTCAATCGTACCACCCAATTGGAATATGATGACGTGGATAGGTTGATTGCGAGTGTGGATGCGTTAAATGGGCGCAGTTCGCAAGCCTTTGATGCGGATGGGCAGCGAGTGGCTTTGACGGATCCAAATGGACATCAAACGCAGTTTGAGTTTGATCCAAAAGGCCGTTTGATTGCGGAAGTCATCAGCAGCGGTGGCCGTCAGCAGTATGGCTACAATGCCAGAGATTTAGTGACTGATGTCACCAATGCACGAGGGCAAAAGCGGCAAATTCAGTATGATGCGTTGGGGCGGATTACCCAAATAACCGATGCCGACGGCCTGATCAGTTATGCTTATGATAAGAATGGTAATGTGCTGACAGTCAGCGATGAGCATGGCACGATTGAGCGCGAGTATGATCCGTTAAATCGCGTGACAAAATACACCGACACCCAAGGCAACATTCTCCAATATGCTTATGATGAACTCGGTAATCTGGTGACATTGACTTATCCCGATGGCAAACAAGTAGATTATGGCTACGACGCAGCCAACCAACTCATAACAGTTATTGATTGGGCGGGGCGTGAAACGGGTTACGAATGGGATGCTAATGGGCGGTTAGTGAAAGAAATGCGCCCCAATGGTACGCAGTTGACGCGCCGCTATGATAAGGCTGGGCAATTGGTGCAGCAACAAGATGTCTCTCCCAACGGAGAGGTGATTGCTCAATTTGATTTCACCTACGACGCGGTAGGCAATATCACCGACGAGACACCCGCCCTCAAACCGCCAGTAGTTGACGCGACGCTGACTTATACGACGGCAAATCGTTTAGCCACTTATAATGGCGAAGCGGTGGAATTCGATGCTGATGGCAATATGATCACCGGGCCTTTGTTTGACGACATGACAACGTTTCGATTTGACTCGCGCAATCGCCTGATTGGGGTGGCAGACACGGTTTATCGCTATGATGCCGAAAATCAGCGTTTCGCTGTGAATGCAATTCGTTATGTCATTAACCCCCAAGCGGTGTTGAGTCAGGTATTGGTAAAAACCGCTCCCGATGGTACACAAACCTATTATGTGTATGGCTTGGGTTTGATTGGCGAAGAACAAGACGGCGCATATCAGGCTTATCACTATGATTTGCGTGGCAGTACGGTGGCGTTGACGGATAGTGCTGGTACTGTGGTTGAGCGCTTTCAGTATTCTGCTTTTGCTCAATTGGTTAATCACGAAGGTTCCTCCGATACACCGTTTTTGTATAATGGGCGTGATGGGGTGATGACGGATGCTTCGGGTTTGTATTATATGCGGGCGCGGTTTTATAGTCCTTCGATTCGGCGGTTTGTGAATCAGGATGTGTTGTTGGGGGATGTTGGTGATGGGCAGACTTTGAATCGGTATGCGTTTGTGACGGGGAATCCTGTTTCGTTTGTTGATCCGTTTGGGTTGAGTACATATTCAACAAATTGGAATTAAATTTGTTACGGCGATTACACAGGAGCTTGTAATGGTGATGGTGGAAATAAGTCTCCAATTGGGCCAATTGATGCGGCTGCTAAAAGGCATGATGAAGCATATAAAGGATATACTCCACTAGATTCGATGAATCCTTTGGCAACTTCTCATTTATGGTATGAGGATTACAGCTTAGCTGGAACCACACTTACAGCTAATCCATTAACTGTTGGACAAGGTGGTACTACCAGTGACAGGATTGTAGGAAATACTCTTATACGTGGAGGAGTTGTAGTGTATGAAGAATTACAGATGGGGCACGTACTTTTAAAAGTTGTATTCCTTGGAATGGTGAAAGATGTAGGCTCTTTTTCTGGTAGCTGTGTAGCCTGGTAGCCTGGTAGGGTAAACAAACGTCTTTTTGTTTGCCCACCATTCAATTGTCTGAACATGATTACACTTCTTTACGGATGCTCAGGATAATATCTAGTACAACGGATCGGGGGAGTGAACGGATTGGTTCATATCTGGGGTGTTAAATAGAAACACATTTCTTGGTTTATTTTTCACCCTATTTTTATTCAAAATGGGGGGATGGTGGGCAAGCGGGCGGTGAAATCTGGGTTTATATTGAGTTCATTGTCGCTAAGCGATCCCACCCTACGAATCCGGGGTGAAAAAAAAGTAGCCAAAATACCTGAAATCTAACACCCCAGTTCAGAGCTATTTATAGTACTTTGAATGGAAACGGCCTTTACACCAATCCGTTCAATCCCATGATCCGTTGTACTTAGGTGTTTAATTCAGACAATTTTTGAACAGGATTACACTTCTTTACGGATACTCAGGATGACATTGATTTAGTACAACGGATTAGCGGTATTAGCGGATTTTTTTTCTTGAGGTTATTGAGCTTGTTAAGAAATAATCCGTTTATACCGTCAATCCGTTGTACTAGATTGAAGGATACTCAGGATGACATTGATTTAGTACAGCGGATTAGCGGAATAAGCGGATTTTTTCTTTAGGTGATTGAGTTTGTTAAGAAGTAATCCGTTTAGTCCGTCAATCCGTTGTACTAGATTAAAGGATGCTCAGGATGACATTGAATCGAAATCCTGTTTATCATTTAATCCGTTTAATGGCATGTTAAAAGTGTGTGTATCGGCGTTCAATTGTCAAAAACAGGAAGTGCAGAGATTATAGAATTGACAGTTATAAACAGTCTATTTATTCGGAATACAAAAGCTTTGATTTTGCAAAATAAAAGATCATTATCTCAGGGAAGAGGATTGAGATGGGGTTTAGCCGCTGAGAAAAAAGGGCTATTAGGTAAAGCGAGAGTAGAAGGTTTATACAAGCAAGAAAGTTCCTCAAATGGTATGACATTATTTCAGTTAAAAAACAAAGCAGGCCAAAGAATCCTTAGAGTTGAAAAAGGTGTTGGAAAAGATGGGGAGCCAGCCTTTTGGCATAAACATAGTAGACCCGGATTCAAACATCATAGACCGATATTTCCTTGGGATAAGGGGAGAAATTAACAATATGACGAATCAAGCTAAATATAAAGTTAATCTCATCATTGACTTTCCTTTTGAAAGTGAAATAACTGCTGTTAATGAGGAAGAAGCCGTTGATAAAGCAATGGATAAAGCAATGGAGTATTTAGAATCTAGGCTCAGTGATTCACATAAATTTGATGAATTCTGGGAATATAAAATTCAACATAAAATACTAGATGTGAAAAAAAACCAGATAAATCAGGGTTGAATAATGTTCTGAACCAAGATTGCTTGGTTTTATTCTGTCAAGCTAGGTAGGGTGGGCAAACGTTGTGTGCATCGGCATTCAATTGTCTGAACAGGCCATTACACTTACCGAAGGATGCTCAGGATTAATTGTCTGAATCAGAATTTGCAGAATTATAGAATTTTCAGAATGGGTTTGTTGGTGTTATTGGGTTTATTGTTTTTATTCTGTCAATTCTTAAATTCTGTCAATTCTTAAATTCTGTCAATTCTTAAATTCTGTCAATTCTGATTCAAACAGATTAGGGTTTATTGCTTTTATTCTGTCAATTCTTAAATTCTGTTAATTCTGATTCAGACAATTAATTTCGTCAATTCTAATTCAGACTAATTAAATATGATAAAAGACGAACTGACCTATAAAACTATCGGCTGTGCTATGAAAGTACACAACACTTTAGGCCCCGGGTTTCAAGAACTCATTTATCAAAAGTGTCTCGCTATAGAATTGGAAAGAGCGGGACTTTCTTTTGTACGAGAACAAAACCATAAAATTTACTACGAAGGCATTGAAGTAGGTAGGCGCAGAGCGGACTTTGTTGTGGAAAATGAAATCGTTGTAGAAATCAAAGCAGTAGTGAACCTAGAAGATGTGCATCTCGCACAAGCTAAAAACTATGTTGTCGCTTACGATTTTCCGAGAGGTTTACTTATTAATTTTGGAGCGCAGAGTTTACAAAGAAAATTATTGTTTAATCCAAAATACCAAGCTGAAAATGATAGATTGCAAGTTTAAATTGTCAGAATCAGAATAGTACAACAAATCATCACGATAGAGGCTAATTTCGATATTAAACGACTGGGTACCCTTTACAAAGGGTATGATATTGAAGCGATGGATGCCCATCCAAAAACGGCCCAAATTATTGTTGCCGCAGGTGATGATAGTGTCACGCCTGGACATCTTTATAAACTCAATGCCCAAACGGGTGGATTGACTCTGATAGGAGACACGGGTTTTGACGAAATCAATGGGTTGTCATTTAAACCGGATGGCACATTATGGGGCGCGGCTGAAACAGACGGCTTGATTGAGATTAACCCAACCACCGGTGTCGGCACCTTAATTATCCCTTATGACGGGCCGGTTGAAGACATGACTTGGGATAACGAAGGCAGAATACTCTATGTCATTCAAAATCAGGAAATAGTCGCTTATGATAGTCAAGCTGATTATGAAATGCTGCCCTTTGATTGCCAATTGCCCCAAGGTGAGATTGAAGCGTTAGAAATGCTACCTGATAATCGTCTGCTATTGGGCATACATAACGACAAGACATTCAGTATTCATGCGTTGAATATTGATTCTTGTGAAATAGAAAGCATCAAACTCAATCCATCGGTTGAGATACGTCAACCGATTGATATTGAAGGGATTGCTTGGCCTACTGCTTCTTGTTCTCCTTAAAAAAACAAGGGCCTCGCCCTCAAATAGATAAAAAAAAGCCCCAAGGCTCAATAGCCAAGGGGCTTTTTTATTGATATCTAAACCTGATTGAGCAGTCGCACTACATCATACCACCCATACCACCCATATCACCACCCGGCATTGCAGGGTGATTTTCCGACTCTCCTGTTCGATAACTGTTATATTACAAAATCACATCCTAACAGATATTTTAGGGCATGACTTGCAACCTCCACAGCCTAACTTTTTCCAAAGGAAATTTATTAAAGAACAAGGAACTTGCAAAACTCATTTTGCAAAATGCGAATAAATAATAAGCCTATTAATAACGTGACTATTTTTAATAATGTGATTTGTCATTGATTTTCTGATTTAATGCGCCTTTCAAACACTATAACCACAAATTTTATCATATTTTTTGGCTTTTAATAGTTAAAAATTTCGCGCTAGAGACCGAAAAACTGACCTAGATCAAGGACAGCAAGAAATCCAAGGTATTACAATGGGCTCCCGCAAATTTGAGGGAAAACTTATTTAAAATGGTTTTTGGGTACAAATTGATAATTAAAAATTATTAATGACTCATTGATACATCTATTGACTCAGGAAGTAACTTATTAATTTGATCGAGCGAAGCTCGTTACGACGTTTCTGATTCAGATAATGTTTCTGCTTCTAAAGCATCAGCCTTGGAACCAGATAAAAATTGTGCAAGTAAAGCTTGCACTTCAATTAGCAATTGAGGTATGAAGAAAGTCATAAGCCTACCGCTTTGCTTTATCAATTATCAACTAAGAAGGAGAACACTATGCTAAGAAAAACGGCTATACGGTTCTTGTGTCCATTGGTGTTTATATTTGGACACACCGTAGCCAGTGCAGATAGCCATTCCTGCACTGATAGTACCAATACCTCTAGTACTGGTGGCTGCACAAGAAGCTCAGCATCCACTAGCGATTGCATGGCAACTTATACGCTTGATGGGAAACTTTATATTCCCTGTATTGCCGTACCCGATCCATTTGGTGACACTCAAATTTACAAGGCGGATATGAAGCTTATCCCCCTATCCGACTCCTTTGAATTTGTTGTCACTGCTATTGCGCCTGTAGAAACTAACCCGCCTATGGACTCTCAGCTTTTTAAATCTTGCCGTGAGATCAAGGAAAAGGCAGCCACTTATGAAGATGGCATTTATCAAATTGATCCAGACGCTGAAGGTGGAAATGCGCCGTTTGATGTTTATTGTGATATGACAACTGATGGAGGCGAATGGACACTCGTTTTCAGACATAATGCCATTGACGGTTATTTCACAACTTCTACTAAAGTCGTCAATATCAATCAAAATCGTCCCAGTTTGTCCACTCACAAATATTCAATTTTAAATAAATTGAACTATTTCAAGAGAGACAATCGTTTTCAATTTCGATTGACTTGGCCTGGATATACCAAGAGAAATATTTGGTACCAGAACTCCAACCCAACTGATGATGTCAACGTATCCGGCTATCAAGCGATCTCTGTCGATTCAACGAGTAATTATTGGGGTGGACTGGAATTAGGCAATGGCTCTCATGGCCCAACTAATGGTGATTCTGCTTATGTTGATGGCTCAGTCAATCATGGCAATTGGTATTATGCTATTGGTTCATACAAAGCTTGGGGCGACAAGAGTGGTTGTTATAACGGTATTCCTGCCAGCGATACTACTGTTGCAGGTTCCGGTTGTGGTGTTCAGGAAGTGGAATTGTGGGTTCGATAGCCAAATCTTTGCCATTTATGTAGGTCAACAAAAGTTTTTTAACAAAATTCTCATCATATAGAAAATGTTAAAAGATTTATGTGTTCCTACTTATATCCTTTGAACGACTCCAGTGCCAAATGATGAAAATATAAATAAAAAAAGCCCCAAGGCTCATGCCAAGGGGCTTTTTTTTAATTAATCATTGGGTACCTGATTGAGCAGTCGATTACATCATACCACCCATACCACCCATATCACCACCCGGCATTGGCGGATGATCGTCTTTCTTAGGTAATTCAGCTACCATTGCTTCTGTCGTAATCATTAAACCGGCGATAGAAGCGGCGTTTTGCAAGGCTGAACGAGTCACTTTGGTGGGATCTAAAATACCCATCGCAACTAAATCGCCATATTCGCCCGATGCGGCATTATAACCGTAATTGCCGGAGCCTTCTGCTACCTTGTGTAAGATAACTGAGGCCTCACCACCGGCATTGGTGACGATTTGACGTAAGGGTTCTTCCATCGCACGCAGGGCAATCTTGACACCCATGTCTTGTTCGGGATTGTCACCTTTGATCTCTTTAATCGCTTTCTGAGCCCGTATCAAGGCAACGCCACCGCCAGGAACAACGCCTTCTTCTACGGCGGCGCGAGTGGCATGTAACGCATCTTCTACACGCGCTTTCTTTTCTTTCATTTCAACTTCTGTCGTTGCACCGACTTTAATTACGGCGACACCGCCGGCTAATTTAGCAACGCGCTCTTGCAATTTTTCTCTGTCGTAGTCTGAAGTCGCTTCATCAATTTGGGCCCGAATTTGAGTAACGCGATCTTCAATATCAGCAGGTTTGCCAGCACCATCAATAATCGTGGTGTTTTCTTTGGTAATATTGATGCGTTTGGCATTACCTAAGTCATCCATGCTGGCCTTTTCTAAGCTTAAACCGACTTCTTCGGAAATCACTTGGCCGCCTGTTAAGATGGCAATGTCTTGCAACATGGCTTTGCGGCGATCACCAAAGCCGGGAGCCTTGACGGCGGCTACTTTAACGACACCGCGAATGGTATTCACCACTAAAGTGGCTAAAGCTTCGCCTTCAACATCTTCTGAGATGATGAGCAACGGTTTGCCTTGTTTGGCAACGCCTTCCAAAATCGGCAACAGCTCACGAATGTTAGAAATCTTCTTGTCATGCAACATGATGAGCGGATTTTCTAATTCGACACTCTGGCTCTGTTGATTGTTGACGAAATAGGGGGAGAGGTAACCGCGATCAAATTGCATCCCTTCGACAACTTCGAGTTCATTGTCTAAACCTGAACCCTCTTCAACCGTAATCACGCCTTCTTTTCCGACTTTATCCATGGCTTGGGCAATGATATTGCCAATCGCTTCATCGGCGTTGGCGGAAATCGTTCCCACTTGGGCAATGGCTTTATCGTCGGCACAAGGCTGAGACAGGTTTTTCAACTCTTCTACTGCGATGATGACGGCTTTATCAATACCCCGTTTCAAATCCATAGGATTCATGCCGGCGGCAACAGCCTTCATGCCTTCCGTTAATATCGATTGGGCTAAAACAGTGGCGGTTGTGGTACCATCACCTGCGGCATCGGAAGTTTGGGAGGCCACTTCCTTTACCATTTGGGCTCCCATATTCTCAAATTTGTTTTCTAATTCAATTTCTTTCGCAACCGACACGCCATCTTTAGTAACGGTAGGGGAACCGAAAGATTTATCGAGTACCACATTACGGCCTTTAGGCCCAAGAGTGATTTTCACGGCGTTAGCCAAAACGCTAACCCCTTTAATCATTAGTTGACGTGCTTCATCAGAAAAGCGTACTTCTTTTGCGGGCATGATATTTTTTTCCTTTTAATTTTTGTGTGTCAGGTAATAGAACAGACTAATCTTCAATAACACCCATGATGTCTTCTTCACGCATCACCAGCACATCGTCACCTTCGACTTTCACTTCGGTGCCGGAATATTTGCCAAACAACACGGTATCACCCTCCTTGACATCAAGGGGACGCGCTTCGCCGTTGTCAAGAATTTTGCCTTTGCCGACTGCCAACACTTTACCGCGAATCGGTTTTTCGGTGGCAGAGTCAGGAATAACGATCCCACCGGGCGTTTTTCTCTCTTCTTCAAGACGTTTAACAATAACCCGATCATGCAATGGACGGATTTTCATTGGCTTCAATCTCCTCATAAATAATTAGTTAACATGATATAAACTCTTTCTCTTGAGAGGTGTATTAGCACTCGTCTCTAGTGAGTGCTAATTAATAAGGCCTCAAATTTTGATATCAAGGGGCAATCTTTAAAAAAAGGGTCGTGTTATTGTCAATCGAAATTTGTTTTTTGAATCAAATATTTAGTTGAGTTTTCTGTGGAACGACAGGCCGCTTTGTGAACGCTGTGTTAAAAAATTTATGGCTAGGCGTTCATGCGTTGCATAAGTTCAGGTGTTCATGAATATTTCGTCTGTAGGGGCGAACCTACGTGTTCGCCCTTTTGATTTACAATGTTCGCCCTTTTGATTTACAAATTTGATTAATTCATCAGTGTTCAAATTTTCGAGTTTAATAAATTTTGGAAGATGATAAGAATTAGACTAAAATTCAAAATAGGTGATGATACTTTTCATTCACAATTCACAATTCACAATTCACAATTCATAATTAATAAACGCCTGATATCATTCCTCAACTAATTGAGTCAGCAATATGAATCAGCCTGTACAAATTGGCTTTAGTCAACCCATTAAGCGCGCCTGGTTGGATTTTACCGTCCAACATCTTTTGGCAGGGCAAACACCCTCTGAAATTAGGGCTGCCTTAAATGCGTTCTTAAGTGATCAAGTGGCCGTTAATAGCACTACCCGAACTGGGGCCCGCCAAAAAGCTATCGGTATTTTGTCAAAAATTTGGGTTAATGTGCCGCAACCCCTTGAATCATTTAGAAATGAGGGGCTGACTATATTGAAACGAACACCTAAAAGTATGCATCTCGCGGTGCATTGGGGAATGGCGATGGCGGTTTATCCCTTTTTTGCTGTGGTTGCTGAACAAGTTGGGCGTTTATTGCGGCTACAACAATATGTGTCTACCGCACAGTTGCGAAAGCGGTTGGGTGAAAAAATGGGGGAGAGAGAACCGATTATAGAGGCGGCACGTAAATTAATGCGCTGTTGGGTGGAATGGGGTGTGTTGGCGGATACGGGTAAGAGGGGAACATACACTGCGGCTGGACAATCTCTTATTACAGATATCCAGTTGACAACGTGGTTATTAGAAAGTGCGTTAATTGCGCGTGAAAGTCAATCGGCTGTGTTGCATAACTTGATTAATTATACGCCGGCCTTGTTTCCCTTTAGTTTATCGTCAAGTTATTTTATCCCTAATGAGCGATTAGAATTATTTAGTCAAGGTGTGAATGAGACAAGTGTGACGTTTAATGTTAATTGTTAATTGTGTGTGTTAATTGTTAAATGGAGTCTAATTATGAATGAATAGAGATGTTTTTATTTTCTAACATTTATGAATTTAATAAAGCGAAAAACCCTATTGATGGGACTATTTCGCTGTACCCACAAATACGGAAGTGACGAAGGGGCCTTTTTGATGCTAAAACAATCCGTACAAGCAGCAGGGTTTTATTTTCTCGAACCTCAACCTCAAACACCTTCACCGGAAATCTCTTGGGAAGCAGAAGTGTTGGAGTTCGCAAGTTCACTGCAACCTACATTTAGGGTATTTTCTTTTTTGGGAGGAGTGTTGGAGTTCGCAAGCTCACTCCAACCTACATTTAGGTGATTAACGCTGATTAAATATTCATCAGTTCAACATCGATCATTCCATTACAATTAATTGATTTAAAATAAGGATTATTAAAATGCCAAAAGTAACCTGGCCTCATCAAGAAGCAAAACGTTTACGCGCTGTGGCTTTAAATTCTGCTGAGAAACCCATTATTTTTGAAACGGGTTATGGCCCCTCTGGATTGCCTCATATCGGTACATTTGCTGAGGTGGCTAGAACGATGTTTGTGATTAAGGCTTTGCAGCATAGCTTTCCGGATGCAAAAGTGCGCTTGATAGCCTTTTCAGATGATATGGATGGTTTGAGAAGTTTGCCTGAAAATGTGCCTCATCATGACAAGTTGCGTCCGTTTTTGGGGAAGCCTTTATCGAGTATTCCTGATCCGTTTGAACAAGCGCCTAGTTTTGCCGATTATATGAATGGGCAACTGCAATTGTTTTTAGATTCTTACGGTTTTGAATACGAATTTCATTCGTCTACTCAGTCTTATCGACAGGGAATTTTTGATAATGGCCTAAAAAAGGTTATGGATAATTATACCGCCATTAGAGAATTGTTTATCTCAACCATTTCTAAAGAAAAAAGAGCAGATTGGAGTCCTTTTTTTCCTATTTGTGAGTCTTGTGGCAAAATATACACAACACGAGTAGTTGATATCGTTCCAGATAACTATACGCTGACTTATCGTTGTGATCAGACGAGCCAAGGTTTTGAGCCTTGTGGTTATAAAGGCACTACCCCGATTACGGGTGGCAAAGTGAAAGTGGGATGGAAAATTGATTGGGCGCTACGTTGGTATACGTTTGGCGTGAATTACGAGATGTATGGGAAAGATTTGATGAGTTCGGCCAGTATGGCCAGTAAAATTTGTTCGATCTTGGGTGGTAAACCGCCAGTGCTTTATAAATATGAGTTGTTCTTGGATGAACAGGGGGCTAAGATTTCCAAGAAAATCGGTAATGGTATTTCAATGGTTCAATGGGTTAAGTATTCGCCCTTAGGCGCTTTGTTAAATTTATTGTTGGCTAATCCCAATAAAGCGAGACAAATGGGATTACCGATTTTGCCCAAGATTGTTGATGAATACATTGAGCTTCTTCGTAAGGAAAAGCCTGATGATCCGAATTGTCATACTTGGTTTATTGATAGTCTCCAACATGGGCATGATGCTTCAAGTTTGGAAAAGAATGAACTGAGTTATAATTTGCTCACGAATGTGGCTCAAAATCTTGGACTGCGTGATGCTTCGCTGTTATATCAATATGCCCAAAAATATGATCCCACAGTCGAACAGAATGAGGCATTTTTTCGTTTACTTTGTGAAAAAGTGATTGCTTATGTGCAGGATTACGAAGCACTAGTTGAAAAGGGTGATCTGGCTATAGAGTTATCATATTTGCCTTTTCTTGATGAACTCATTGAAATGATTGAAAAAACAGATAATTTTAATGATCTACCTGGTGAGGAACTGCAAGCACTGGTTTTTATTATCCCTAAGAAGTATGATTTAAAGCAGCCAGAGTGGTTTAAATTTCTGTACTCGGTGTTATTAGGGAAGGAAAGGGGGCCACGACTTGGGCCATTTCTAGCTATACTGGGTAAAGAAGCGGTGTTGTCTATGCTTAAGAAAGCGGCGGAAAAATATGCCGCCCGTGTGCATTGATGAGCCGCTAGTGCAAGATCGCTCCAATATCGAGACCCTTCAGCCAACCAGCCAACAGCTTTTCACGCCAAAGATTTTGCGCGCAAAATCTTTGGCGTGAAAGCAGTTGTCTAAAAGCTCAAGTCAGGTGGTGGTGACTAACCTGTAGTTTTTTACGAAAAAACGGGTTTTGACTTCCAAAAAAGCGCAACGGTATAATTATAAATATAAAATTTTTACAAAAATTAAATACAATATAGTATTGTGTGGAGATAGTCACTTTTAGGTGACTTAAGCTTTTAGACAACTGCTTTAGCTGTTGGCTGAAGGGTATCGATATTGGAGCGATCTTGCACTAGTCATACAGGTGATATTATTGATAGAATGCTGATTTGACTGATTGTCATGATTGACGCGGATTTTTAATAAAACGCTGATTCGGGTTGTGATTTTTTTAATCAGTGTTAATCATGAGCATCAGTTTAATCAGCGTTCTATCTAACTATTTCTTTTACAGCGAAAATCAGGCCAGAAATCAATCAATAATTATTCTTCACCAATTCATTACAAATAAACCTTTTCCAAAACCAATAAAGCTTCATAAGGAAAACCTTATGCCCATTGAATCTAAAACTGAACCACAAATGACTTTACTCATTATTGAAGATAGTCCGACATTAGTGGTTGCTTACCAAGAATACTTGCGTGAGGAAGATTGCCAGGTGACGTATGTCGATACGGGTACAGATGCTTTAGCCCATATCCAGAAAAAAGTGCCCGACACCATTCTGCTTGATCTTGGCTTACCCGATATGAATGGTATGGAAATTTTAAAGTACACTAACGAGCAACAACTGCCTTGCTTAGTTGTCGTTGTCACGGCACAAGGTTCGATTGACATTGCCGTCGAAGCGATGCGTTATAAAGCCTTTGATTTTATTGAAAAACCTTTTGATGGCCAACGACTTCTTGTTACGCTACGCAATGCTTTGCGCCATCAGCGATTAGAACGCGCTTTAGAAAAATATCAAGAAAAATTCCTTGAACGTAAACAATATTATGGTTTTATTGGCGCGTCTTCACCAATGCAAGTCGTCTATCAGATTATTGAGAACGCAGCCTCTAGCAAAGCAACTGTCTTTATTACAGGAGAAAGTGGTACCGGCAAAGAGGTTTGTGCAGAAGCGATACATAAACGTAGTCCACGCGCTAAGAAGCCATTTGTCGCTATCAATTGCGCGGCCATTCCGAAGGAATTAATGGAGAGTGAAATTTTTGGTCATGTCAGAGGTGCTTTTACTGGGGCTGTGAATGAACGACAAGGGGCCGCTTTTCAAGCTAACGGTGGCACTTTGTTTTTGGACGAAATTGGGGAAATGGATTTAGATTTACAAAGTAAGCTACTGCGCTTTGTGCAAACGGGTATTGTTCAGAAAGTGGGTGGAAGTAAGCCTGAAAAAGTGGATGTCCGCTTCATCTGTGCAACAAATCATGATCCGTTAGTGGATGTACAAGAAGGCCGCTTTCGTGAGGATCTCTATTATCGTTTGCATGTGATTCCTATCACCTTACCCCCGCTTCGTGAACGCGAGAATGACATTTTATTGATTGCCAGAGAATTTCTTACCAAGTATACCGAGGAAGAAAATAAACCCTTTACCGGTTTTGCGCCAGAAATTGAGGCTATCTTACTCCATTATGACTGGCCAGGTAATGTGCGGCAATTGCAAAACGTTATCCGTAATATCGTGGTGCTGAATGACGGAGAACAAGTCACACAGGATATGTTGCCAGCACCGCTCAATAAAGAATTACATAAAAATCGTTTAAGTTCGATAATGGCGATTTCTCAAACGTCTGAGCAAAGCAATTCCATTGTCTCTTTTCCGTCAAACGCTGAAACGGCTACAAATCACTTCAAAACAATTCGTCCTCTTTCGCAAGTCGAAAAAGAAGCGATCGTGCAAGCCATTGAATTTTGTGACGGTAATATTCCTAAAGCCGCCGCCTTGTTAGATGTCAGTCCGTCAACGCTATACCGTAAGCGTCAAAGTTGGGAAAAAAAGGCTTAGCAGGTTAGATTATCAGAGTAATCCCTCAACAAATAGACTCATCAACTTAATTCGACGATGCTTCGATTACACCGCTTTTATTGAAAAACAGGATTGATCAAATCAATTTCTACAATGGGGCAACCACAAAGGATTGCCCCTACACGCTACCTTTCACAATGGGGCAACCACAAGGGATTGCCCCTACGGGTTTGCGTAAATTCTACAGGGCGCATTCCCCAAAAAAGTCATTATCAATCTTGGCCGTCGCAAAATAACAGGCATTCCAATAGCCGCAAAATAACAGGCATTCCAATCGCCGCAAAATAACAGGCATTCCAATAGCAAAGATGCAAAATAAATTTGGTTTGAAAAGCGGGCCTTCAAGATTTATCGATATGACCTTTTTTTAGAAATGCGCCCAATTCTACAATGGGCCCTAATACTATTATTTATTTGGGAGTTATCTATACTTAGCATTGTCATAAATTGCGCTTTTTTAACAGCCAACAGCTTTTCACGCTTTCACGCTAAAGTTTCGCTCCGCGAAACTTTAGCGTGAAAAAGATTTTGCGCGCAAAATCTTTGGCGTGAAAGCAG